>Ga0172379_10001108_pt1 | contig 57778 bp, 45 predicted proteins | sample GrowelOW334metaG_FD_119756 | JGI IMG/M metagenome (GOLD analysis project Ga0172379, IMG submission 119756) | Groundwater microbial communities from an aquifer near a municipal landfill in Southern Ontario, Canada - Groundwater well OW334 metaG | ecosystem: Environmental > Aquatic > Deep... | reverse complement strand
CCTGAGAATGCGCGGATCAAGCGAGGCGCCGCCCGAGACGGCGAAGCGCAGACGGCCGCCAAAGACGGCCGCGATCTTACGGCTCATGATCAGATCGGCCAGTCTTACCATAACGCCGCCATGGTCTTTTTTGAGCGACGTATGAAAAATTTTTTGCGCCAGGCCGCCCTTCGCCTTGATGCCGGCCACGATCTTTACCTCCATTTTTTCAAAAATCCTGGGCACGCTGATCAGGATGGTCGGACGGACCTCCTTGAGATTGTCGGCCAATTTTTTCACGCTTTCCGCGTAAGCGATGGCCGAACCGGTCAGTATCGGAATAAAACTGCCGGCGGTGCGTTCAAGCACATGGGAAAGCGGCAGGAAGGACATAAACTTATCATCAGGCGTCACGTTTATCCGTTCGCGCGCTGCTCTCACGTTGGCGAGAAAATTCGCGTTCGTAAGCATCACGCCTTTCGGCTCTCCGGTCGTGCCGGAAGTATAGACGATGCTGGCGAGATCGTTTTCACGCGGTTCGTCTGCCCGCCCCAGCAAGAGGCTCTCAAAAGTCGCGATCTTCTCGTCGCGCCGCCGCCCCTCCGACCCGACCAAAATTATCCGCCTGACTGATGCCAGATCTGAAAAAAAGCTCGTGTTCTTTTCGTATAGTGCACCGCTCGCGATCAAAACTGAACTGCCGGAATCTTTGCTGACATGGAATAAATATTCCCGATTGGCCGTAGCATGGATCGGTACGCTTACAGCGCCGATCTTATTTATCGCCAGGTCGGAAACGAGCCACTCCGGACGGTTTTCCGCGTAGATGGCTACCCGGTCGCCGACCGCGATGCCGCAAGACTCGAGCCCGGCGGCGAATGAATCGACCAAAGCCAAAAAATCTCCGTATGACCGTTCGCGCCACCGGTCGTCCTCTTTCCAAAAAACCGCCGGACGATCATGGTTCGCTTCGGCGGTCTTTTTGAATTCTTTATATAGAGTATCCATTGAAATGTGATCAGCTCGAAACCGCTAAAAACCGCTCAGAAAACTCCGGTAATGACATCCCAGAAAGAGCGCAACTTATCGCTCACTTTGAGCACGTCGCGGAAAGTCACGACCAGGACCAGGAGCATGAGCAGGGCAAAGCCGATATTATGGATGACGTTCTCCACTTTCCTTTTGACCGGACTGCCTTTGATCTTCTCGATGATCAGGAACAAGACCCGGCCGCCGTCGAGCGCCGGAAACGGCAAAAAATTTATGATTGCCAGATTTATGGAAAGTAGCGCGGTGAATTGCAGGACGTAGATAAGGCCCATCCGCGCCACCCGGCCGGTGAGCGTGGCGATGCCGACCGGTCCGGCCACATCGCCGGACACGCCATGGCCTAAGACGAGGCCACGGAACAGATCATAGAAAGCGACCAAAATCGCCCAGGTGAGCGAGGCGGTGCTCTGTACCCCTTGCCAGATCGCCCGATACCAGGGATATTTGACTATGCCGATCTCGACCAGGTTCACGCCGATGATGCCTTTTTTTACCTCCTGGCTCATCTCCGGCGTGACCATGAAATCTATGATCTCGGTCCCTCGTTTTATCTTGTAATCAAGGCTCTTGCCGACATTCTCGTCGGTGATTTTCTGGATGCTCTGGTAATTATCAAAAGTCTGGCCGTTGATCGAAATGATTATGTCGCCGACCATGATACCGGCGTCCTTAGCCGGCGAAGGCGAGGCGATCTGGATGATCTGGATCTGACGGTCGCGCACGACCGCACCGGGTGAAAGTTCTTCGAGATCCTGCGGCATACCGATCATCAAGCCGGAAGAGATCAACACGGCGGCCAGGATGATATTCATCAGCACGCCGGCCGAAAGCACCACCGCCCGCTGCCAGATCTTGCGGACCGCGAAACTGTCTTTTTCAAGACTTTCGCCGTCCTCGCCCTTGATCTTGACAAAACCGCCCATCGGGATGAGGTTGATCGAATAGACGGTGGTCGGGCAATCGGTCACCTCGCGCTTGCCCCAGACATGCTTCCATTTGCCCTCAGCATTCTTGTACATCCCCCAGACGCGGGGCGGGAAACCGAAACCGAATTCTTCCGCCTTGATGCCGAAGCGCCGCGCGGTGATGAAATGTCCGAGCTCATGGACGAAAACTAACAGCGATAGAACCAGTACAAACGTGATGATTGTCAGTAACATTAATTGGATTTAATTTTTATATGTTTTCAATATCTAATTGACCTAATTGCTCTAATTTCTAAATAATATCCAATGACCAATAACTGATTTAGTAATTGAAATTTATTTAGGTCAATTAGTAATTAGAAATTAGAATAATTTATCTATATCGTCATAATCTCCACTTCCTTCTTGTCGCGGAGGCCTTTCAATTCCTCGTTCCTCTTCGCCACTTCTTCATCAAGCTCTTTTTCGAAGCGGAATTTATCGTCTTCGCTCATCGCCTTAGCCTCTTCCGCTTTTTCAATCGCGGTCTTTACCTGTTCCCGCGTCTGCCTGATTGCGATCCGTGCCTCTTCCATCTTTTCGTTCAGCTTCTTGACCTGATGTTTACGGTCTTCTTCAGTGGTCGGCGGCATAGTCAGTCTTATTTTATCACCCTCGTTAACGACGCCGCAACCCAGCGACGCCGCCGTGATGGCCTTTTCAATCTCCTTCAAGATGCTTTTGTCCCAGGGCGCGACCAAGACGCTCTTCGCGTCCGGCACGGTTATGCTGGCGACACCGTTAAGCGGCGTCTTGGCGGAATAAGCTTCCACCAGCACCCCGTCCAACATGGCCGGATTGGCCCGCCCGGTGCGCAGCTGGCTGATGTCTTTCTTGAAAAAATCGATCGTTTTGGCGAAGTCGCCGATTTTCGCCTGCAAATACTGATTCATATGTTTGTTTATTACTAATTACTGTTTACTATGAATTATGTGCAATTAACTTTTTTTCACCGTTCACTGTTCACTGAAAACTGTTCCCTGCCTCTATTTCTTCTGTAGATTCCTGACGCCCATATAGATTATGTTCGTGTCGACCGGATCGATCAAGAGCGTCCAGCCGACGCGCGTCGTCGGCAGTTTCTTGGTGATCCAGTTCGCGCCGCCATCGACCGTCTTATAAAAAGTCGTATTGGTCACATAATAGATCAACTTGTCGTCCTTGGGGTCGACCGCCAGTGCGTTGATGGTCGCGCCCGCCTCAGCCGTCAAGAGCTCGATCGCCGACCAGCTGGTGCCATTGTCGGCGGACTTCAGCAGGCCATAACTACTGGCATAAAATAAGGTGCTGGATGATACCCCCGAAAATTCCAGATCCTTGAAGCTGCTGCTGTTCTTGAACTGCTTCATCGCCTGGTCGAGGGCGGTCCAAGTTATGCCGCCGTCAGCGGAGCGGAACAGGCCGTTCCTTTCGGTCGCGACGAACATCAGCCGATTGTCGTGCGGACTGATCATGACGCGCAAGACGCGGCTTTTGAAGCGTTCTACCGGCTGCCAGCTATCGCCGCTGTCAAGGCTCCTGATCACATCGCCTTTCGAAGTACCGACGAAAACGATCTTCGGATTTTTGAAATCGATGGCGATCGCTTCCATGTTTATCCTCGGATCATTATCGTAAAAGACTTGCGTCCAACTGCGGCTGCAATCCGTCGTCTTGTATACCTTATTGGTCGACGAGACGTAAATGACACACTTCGATGACGGATCGATCGCGATTGAACGGATGGTCATCTTGCCGAGAGTGTTGGCGCGCTGCCAGGTTTCCGCGCCGTCATAGCTGTAGATCAGACCTTCGCCGATCGCCGCCAGATAGAGAGCTTTGTTATCGGAAGGATCGCGCACCAGCGCGTAGGCGTCGAAGGCGCCGAAACTCGCGGGCTTGCCGCTGGCCGTCGGCACTAGAGTCTTTTGCAGCCAGGTATTGCCCTTATTGGTCGAACGGTAGATACCCCCGTCGTTCAGCACCTGATTATTCTTGTTCGCGCCTGACCCGATCGTGATGCAGCCGGAAAGCAAGACAGCCGCGGCGAACAATAAAATCGGAAGATAAAGTTTTGATTTCATAAAGATGAATTTAATATAGTGATGAAATTCGAATGATTTATTTTTTTCATTATCTTCTACGCCTATTAAGGGTTAGTGTTCCAAGTTCCAAGTTCCAAGTTCCAAGTCATAAGTTACACGATTTGTATCGCTACGTTTTCGAGGACTGACTTCGGATTGACGTTGGCCTGCAGATAGACCTCTGCCGATTTAAGATTCGCGACCAGACGCAAAAGCGTCTGCAACGAAAATCTATCCTTGATATTTTCCAATTTTTCGAGCTCTATTTCGTTCCGGGTCAGATCTTTCGCTCCTTCTTTGATCAAGATCAAGTCGCGGGCGAGAGAGAGCCAGATTTCAATGATTTTTTTGGCTGATTTTACAGCAATTTGTCCCTTTATCTTTGTATCCAAAATTTCTTCCAATAAGGCGAACCGTCCATTTACATCCTCGCCGAGCAGCTTGATCAGAGCGCCCAACCGCGCCCTATATCGCTCGTATGATTCCTCGTCCTGGAAAAGTTTGACCGCCAGCGCCGGCCGTCCGAGCGACAGGCGCGACAGATTTTTTGCCTGGCTGCGCGATGCTTTATGTTCGGCTATCAGATATTGATAGATGATGTCATTTTTGACCGGATAAAAATGCAAGACCTGGCTGCGGGAGACGATGGTCTGCGGCAGCGCGTCCAGATTGTTCGTGATCAGGATGACAACGACCTTATCTTTCGGTTCCTCCAATGTTTTTAAGAGCGCGTTGGCGGCATTGAGGTTCATCGTCTCGGCCTGCTTGATTATGCCGACTTTGTAGGAATTCAGAAATGAACTCATGTTCAGCGCATGTATGAGTTCCCGAACCTGTTCGATCGTCACGTTTTTCTTGTCCTTTTCCCGCTTCACGAAATAATAATCCGCGTGGATGCTCGCCAAACCATCTTCACCTTTAATTTTATCGCCCGCATGGTTCTGGTGCTGGCGGCAGGAGGGACAACTACCGCAGGGCAAGCTGTTTGCATGGCCCTTGCCCTCCGAAGCTTTAGCGAAGGAGGGGCGTTTTTCACATAGAAGGCTGTAGGCGAAATAATTAGCGATCGTGCTTTTTCCCAGGTTGTCAGGACCGACGAAGATATAACTGCCGCCGATCGAATCTTTAGTCAGGATTTTAGATAAATAATCCACTATATGGCCATTTCCCAAAATCGGCCAGTTCAATTTAATTTCATTTTTATTCACCCCGTTAGATTTTTTTAATTGATTTGCCATTCAAATTTAATCTCACTTATTTCCAAATTATATTTATCAATTTTTTGCGCCTATCAGTAATAATCTAAACGGGGCACGTGCATTTATTATACAATATTCATCACCTATAAAGCAACGGCAATTGTTGAACAATTGCGCTTAGTAAGCTGATAATTCATCATATCGGCAATTATAATTTTTTTAGGCCTTTTCTTACACAAATCTCGGAATCCTTGCATTCTAACCCCGATTCATACTATAATATGCGCATGAAATCCTTAACTAACCTTAAGAAATTTTTTTTATTAGCCGGAGATGTCGTAATACTCTACGCGAGTCTTTATCTTACGCTTCTTTTGCGCTATCAGTCACTGCCCGACGCCAAGCTGTGGCAAGGCCATTTTTCTCCGTTTACTATCATATTCATCGGCTGGCTGTTGATATTTTATATCGCCAATCTTTATGACCTAAGATTAGCGGTAAACAATGGCCGTTTCTGGCAGTTGACCGGTAAAAGTATGTTAGTTGCCGCGCTTTTCGCGGTCGCCTTCTTCTATTCATTCCCCGACATCGGTATCGCGCCGAAAACAAATCTTCTCATATATATAATCGTTTTTACAGTCCTGTTTGCTTTTTGGCGGCAATTCTATAACTGGTCTCTATCCTCATACCTGCCGAAAAACAATCTGGCAATCATCGGTTTCGACGACCAGACGCGTGAACTGGTCGATGAGCTGATTGATAAACCGCACCTGGGATTCAGGGTTTCATTCATCGTCAACGGCGCGGCCGATGCGGGAAATGATTATCGCGGCATCGCCCTGCATCATGACTACTCGAAACTCGCTCATGAAATTGAGCAAAATCGCATCTCATTCGTCGTCCTATCCGCTGATCCGCATGATTCGCAAGAGTTGCGAAATTCCCTGTTCGCCTGCCTGTCGCTCAAACTTAATTTCATCAGCTTGCCGCTTTTTTACGAAAACTTCACCGGCAAGGTGCCGCTCTCGACCATCAACCAGATGTGGTTCCTGGAAAATTTGAGCGAAGGCAATAAGGCATTATTTGACACGACCAAACGGATCGCCGATCTGATTCTCGCTCTCATCATTCTCATCATTACTCTGCCGCTCTGGCTTTTGATCGCCCTCATCATAAGGCTTGAAAGCCGCGGCCCGGTCTTCTATTCTCATACCAGGCTCGGCCAGGCAGGCAAGCCGTTCAAATTTTATAAGTTCCGCAGCATGCGCGAGGAAGGCAACGACCGGTCGCCGACCATCTCGGGCGATCCGCGTGTCACGCGCTTCGGTAATTTCATGCGCAAGACGCGCCTCGATGAACTGCCTCAGGTCATAAACATCATCCGCGGCGAGATGAGTTTTGTCGGACCGAGGCCCGAACGCCCAGGGCTGGTGGCTGAACTTGAAAAGCAAATACCCTTTTACCGCGAGCGTATGCTAACCAAGCCGGGTGTTACCGGCTGGGATCAGGTCTCCGGCGAATATCACTCGCCTTCGCGCGAAGACACGCTCGAAAAACTGCAATACGATCTGTTTTACATAAAAAATCGCTCCCTCTACCTTGATGTTTCAATCGTTTTAAAAACCATCCTGACAGTACTTTCGAGAGCGGGTATGTAAAATATCGTGCTTATTTGACACCTATTGACACTCAATGACACTTATCCTAAACTGTAAGAATGAGTGACGAAATCAAACCAAATGCGGTTTATACCACGGATGAGGCGGAAGTGCTGTTGAAAATCAGTAACAGCACGATCAAGCGGATGCTTAAGAATGGAATTCTAAAGGCTAATAAGGTCGGCAAACAATACCGCATCATGGGAAAGGAAATTTTACGCCTTGTTTCTCCGGAAGTGGAAAAAACCGCCACCACCGTGTATTTGAAATTAAAAAAGAAAGCAGTCGATAAGATTAATAAATGGTAAGTTCTCGCCTCGAGACTTATCTTTTTTATTTATCCTTCGGCCGGCTCAGGACAAGACGTTAAAAAATTACCGTATATATAATATCGCATTAAATTTGTTAACAACTCGTAGTGACTGGTCGTGAGCGTAGTCGAACGAGTTTATCGAACTATGAAAAAAGCTTTGATCACGGGAGTTACCGGCCAGGACGGTTCGTATCTGGCTGAACTGTTGCTTGAAAAAGGTTACGAAGTGCATGGCGTAATAAGACGCGCCAGCACCTTCAATACCTCTCGGATCGATCATCTTTATCGGGACCCGCATATCCACGGCACGCGTCTTTTTTTGCATTACGGCGACCTGTCGGACGGCAGCAACCTGAACCGCCTGCTTGAAAAAATCAGACCGGACGAGATATATCATCTGGGCGCACAAAGCCATGTCCGTGTCAGTTTTGATATACCCGAATATACCGGCGATGTTACCGGCCTCGGCACCCTGCGCTTGCTTGACGCGATACGCGAAGCCGGGATCAAGACAAAATTTTACCAAGCATCGTCATCGGAAATGTTCGGCCAGGCAGCGGAAATTCCGCAAAAAGAAACCACTCCCTTTCATCCGCGTTCTCCCTACGGTTGCGCCAAAGTTTACGCCTACTGGATAACCAAAAATTATCGCGAAGCTTACGATCTTTTCGCCTGTAACGGCATTCTATTCAACCATGAAACGATAGCGTCCTATATGCCAATGTTTTGTAAAAAAACCGATACAAATGAATTTGATATTAATCCGATCAAAGAAATAGTTGAATTTGATGAATCTCAAAGAAAATACCAATCAAAAAAAATTTCAGGGCTGCAGGTTTGGAGCAAACATGGCTGGGTGGATGTAACATTTGCTTCCGCCTACCCGCACGACATAAGAAATGACAACAAAAAACCGCGCTTCATTAACGCAAGGGCCGGTGCTTTTATGGCAACTTCCAGCCACATCGCGTTTATGAAAGATGGTGTTGAGAAAAAAACAGGTGAAATTGATATTGACGACCAACTTGATATTATTGATTTGCCAAATTTAAACTCACGAGATGATCTAGTATCTGTCAATGAAGATGAAGCGGAGCTGATGGGTATGATGGTGGGCGATGGTTCGATAACTTACGCAAATAAAGGAACCGGACTAAACGGCAAATTCACTAATTCAAATATCGGCATACGAGAACGTTTTGATAGCCTCTGGAAAAAAATAACCGGCGGAAATACGGTCTACTACCCTTCCCGCTCCGGATTCAATCCTGACAAAATAGTAGGTCAACTTCGTCTTGTTGCCGGCAATGATTGGCTTCGTAAGATTGATATCTATAATAAAGATCGAACCAAGCGCATTCCAAAAATTATTTTAAATTCCCCCGCAGACATTATACTCGCTTTTTTGCGAGGTTATAACGCCTGCGATGGCCTAAAAGCTAACCCCTGCACCTATGAATTTAAAAATTTTAAGACCAATTCGCCTACATTAGCTATGGGATTGTGGTATCTTATTGATAAAACAACCGCGCAAGATGTAAACCTGACAGTTGAAACCAAAACGGATGGCCGAATATTTTATTCGTTGAACATTTTAACGACGACCGACAACCTAATAAAAGAATTAACAGTTAAAGAGCTGGTGGGTGTTGGAGTGTCGCAACGAGAAACTTCGAGGCTTTCAGGAATTTCTCGCACTTTCATAAGGAAAATACAATCGGGCGGTTCAGCGATGAGCACTCACCATCTAAAAAAAGATTCGGCACAGGTAAAGAAAATACTTGAGCTGCCGCAATATGACGGATGGTTTTACGATCTAGAAACTTCTTCGGGAGAATTTCATTGCGGCATCGGAAAAGCGCGAGTACACAATTCTCCGCGGCGCGGCGAGACTTTCGTTACCAGAAAAATCACTCGCGGTCTAGCCCGTATCAAGCTCGGCAAAGAAGAAAAATTGTATCTGGGCAACCTGGACGCCAAGCGCGATTGGGGCTATGCAAAAGATTTTGTCGAAGGCATGTGGCTGATGCTACAGCAGGATGAACCAGACGACTATATCCTGGCAACCAACGAGACTCACAGTGTCCGGGAGTTTGCGGAAAAAACGGCCGAGTGCCTCGGTATCGACATTGTCTGGCAAGGCACAGGCCTGGCCGAAAAAGGCATCGATAAGAAAACGAATAAAACGATCATCGAGATCGATCCGAAATATTTCCGCCCAGCCGAAGTGGATGTGCTTTTGGGCGATTATACCAAGGCTAAAACAAAACTCGGCTGGGAACCGAAGGTCAAATTCAATGAGCTGGTCGAATTAATGACTAAAGCTGATTATGACAATGAACGATGATCAAAGATGCCAATATACGAATTTTGCTAATGATACAAATGTATACGAATAAACATAAAATATTAGTATAATTTCATGCAAAAGGGAGGCAACATAATATATCCTGATTTATCTTATAAAATTACTGGGATTTTATTTACGGTTCACAATGAAATTGGCTGTTATGGTAGAGAAAAACAATACTGTGATTTGTTTGAAAAAAAACTTAAAGAAAACAAAATATTATATAAGAGAGAGTTAATTGTTTCAGATAGCGGCAACATACTGGATTTTGTCATTGAAAATAAAATTGTATTGGAAATTAAGGCCAAGAGAATAATCACCAAAGATGATTACAGTCAGGTTCAACGATACTTGCAAGAAACTCAACTGAAATTAGGTTTCTTGGTTAATTTTCGAAATAAATATCTTAAACCAACGAGAATCGTAAGAATAGACACAAACAATAAACATAAATTCAAGCTTAATTAGTATCTATTGGTATCATTCGTACAATTAGTATATTGGTACCATTCCAAAGTATCATTCGTACAATTAGTATATTGGCACCATCCCATTAGTATCGATTAGTATCATTCGTACAATTAGTATATTAGTATCATTATGGAACAAACCTCCAAAATCTATGTCGCCGGCCATCGCGGTCTTGTCGGCTCGGCGCTCATCAGATCATTGCAAGCTCGCGGTTTTAATAATCTTCTTACGCGTACTCACTCCGAGTTGGATCTTTTGGACCAAAAGGCGGTCGCTGATTTTTTTAAAAGTGAAAGGCCGGAATACGTGATATTGGCCGCCGCCAAGGTTGGCGGCATCGGAGCGAACAAGACTTATCCGGCGGATTTCATATTTCAAAACTTGGAGATCCAGAACAATGTCATCCATCAGGCCTACGTCAATGGCGTGAAAAAACTTCTGTTCCTCGGCTCGGTCTGCATCTATCCTAAATTAGCGCCCATACCGGTCAAAGAGGAATATCTCCTCTCTGGCGCGCTCGAACCGACCAACGAGCCTTATGCCCTGGCAAAGATCGCCGGTATTAAGATGTGCCAGAGCTATAACCGCCAGTACGGCACTAATTTCATCGCGGTCATGCCCGCGAATCTCTACGGTCCGGGCGACAATTTTGATCTCGAAAAATCGCACGTCGTCCCTGCCCTGATACGCAAGTTCCATGAAGCGAAGGTTAACGGCGCCGGCTCGATCACTCTCTGGGGTACGGGCGAAGCCCGTCGGGAATTCCTGTTTGTCGACGATATGGCGGACGGCTGTCTCTTCCTTTTGGATAATTTCGATCCGACCAAAGAGCAGAATGAAAAAGGCGAAATATTTTTGAACCTTGGTTGCGGCAAGGACCAGACGATCGAAGAGCTGGCGGCTATCGTCAAAAAAATCGTCGGTTTCGAAGGCCGGATAGAATGGGACACGACGCGACCCGACGGAACGCCCAAGCGACTTTTGGATTCGTCCAATATCAATGCCATGGGCTGGCGGCCAAAAACCGATCTGACACAAGGAGTAAAAATTACCTATGAGTGGTATAAGGATAATTTCAAACAATGATCACTCAGCTAAAAAACAGGGCGTATATCTTTTTGCGTTGGACGGAGCGCTGGACGCAGACCGACATGGTTTATCTAGCTAGAGGCGGTTCATGGCTGGGTATCGGCCAGGTTATTACCTTCGCCTCTGCTCTGCTTTCTTCTATCGCCTTCGCCAACTTGCTGCCAGCCGCGACCTTTGGCGCCTATAAATACATATTTTCTCTGATCGGCCTGCTCTCAATACCGACCCTGTCCGGCATGTCGACCGCGCTGACAAAAGCCGCCGCTCAAGGCGACGATGGCACGCTTTATGCCGCCAGCAGACTGAAGGTGCGCTGGGGGCTGCTCGGTGCTTTAGCCAGCCTGCTTCTGGCCGGTTACTATTATCACGGACAGAATAACGGTCTGGCTTTGAGTTTTCTGGCCGCCGCTGTGTTCCTGCCGCTCATGGATGCGTTGAACATCTACAACGCCTATCTTAACGGGAAAAAAAAATTTAAGTTGATCACCGAGTTCAATATAATCAATCAGATCATGATTCTCGCGGTCATGGTCGCGACCATCGCCCTGACCAAAAATATCGCTCTGATCATCCTTGTTTATTTCATGGCGAACACCCTGGCCAACAGTTTTTTTTATTATCTTGCGGTAAAAAAAGTTCCACCTAACGATAAAGTGAGTGCCGATGCATTGAGCTACGGCAAACATCTGACACTGATGAACGTCATCGGTCTCATCGCCGGCCAGTTTGACAAGATCCTGATGTGGCATTTTCTCGGCGCCGCCGAGCTGGCGATCTATTCATTCGCACTCGCGCCGGTCGACCAGGCAAATTCCGGAGTGCTTAAAAACTCGATCAATCTGGCTATGCCTAAATTATCGAGCAATGATCCGGCATATCTGAAACAAAATCTGCCCTCCAAATTGCTAAAATTTACGATTTTGACCGCCTTGGCCGCGCTCGTTTATATACTGGCAGCGCCATACCTTTATAGCGTATTTTTTCCGCAATACGCGTCATCGGTGCTCTATTCCCGCTTTTACGCCCTGACCCTGGCCATCCTGCCCCTGGGCCTATTCTCCACGGCGATCGTTTCGCAGGGCCAGAAAAAAAAGTTGTATTTTCTGTCAGTCTCCATGAGTACGTTGAAAATAATCGCTTTATTCGTGCTATTACCCTTATGGGGCATCGCCGGAGCGGTGGCTGCGCTGGTCTTATCTACCGTCATCAATAATGCAGTTTCGATCTATTTATTCTATAAGATGTGAATCTGACGGCTTGGCGCCGATCGGAAAACAAATAACGCAACATGAATTTTCTGATAGTCGTACCAAGATTTTCAAACAAGGGCGATTTTTATGCCTTTCCCTTCGGTCTGGCCTACATATCCTCCTATCTCAAGTCAAAGGGCTTTAAGGTAAGCGTCCTTAATCTCTGTCATTTCGAGGAGATTATTCCGACAGCTGAAATTCTTGGGAAAAAGATCGCCGAGACCGGCACCGATGCCATCCTCACCGGCGGGATGTCCGGTCACTGGAATCTGATAGAGGATGTTTTGATGGCGGCGAAAAAGATAAAACCGGATATCATTACCATCATAGGCGGTCCGATCATGACAGCAGATCCCAACCTGGCCATGGAAAACATGCCGATCGATTATGGCGTGATCGGTGAGGGCGAAATAACATCGGGCGAGCTCGCGGAAGCGCTTCAAAACGTTGCCGATCCCGGAGGCGTTAATGGTCTGATTTACCGCCGCAACGGCGAACTAGTAAAAACAGCAGATCGGCCGGCCATTACTGACCTCGATTCCCTGCCGTTCCCCGATTATGAAGGCTTCGGCTACCGGGAATGGATGACAACAATGAAATATTCAGACCAGAATCCGATCTTGGAAAATTACGACCTGGTCAATTATTCGCCGATCATCGGTTCGCGTTCCTGCCCCTACTCCTGCACCTTCTGTTACCATCCTTTGGGGAAACAATATCGCCAGCGATCGCTTGAAAATATCTTTTTGGAAATTGAGCATCTCGCATCGACCTACGGCAGTAATTTCATCAGTTTCATGGATGAATTGTTTTCAATCGATACCGCACGGATGCTGGAATTGGCCGAGCGGATCAAGAAATATGATATCCATTGGGAGGCCTGCTTCAGGGTTAACAATGTCACTGCCGATCTGTTAAGCAAGCTTAAGGCGTCTAAGCTCAATTATATGGGTTTCGGCGTCGAAAGTCTGAGCGATCCGATATTAAAAAGCATGAAGAAGATGATTACCAAGGCAGAGATCGAAAATGCTTTTAAGTTGGCCCGCGAAGCCGGCATCTTCTGCTCCGGGAATATCATCCTGGGCGATCCGGCGGAAACCGAAGAAACGATCGCTGAATCGATGGACTGGTGGAAAAAAAATCCGCAATACAACCTAAGCCTGATCTTTATCAAAGCCATACCTGATTCAGAGATATATCGTTACGCGCTTGAAAAAAAACTCATCAAGAACAAGCTGGATCACGCAAGAAACAATTTTCCGATAATCAATCTTACGCAGATTCCAGATAAACGGTTCGATGAAATAAAGAGGAAAGTCTTGTCATATCGGCTCAGCCTCGATAACCTGGTGGCCGGCGAACTGCTTGGATCGAAAAAAACCGATGAAAAGCATGGTAAACAAAATTTCTATCAGATCAAGGCTAAATGTCCTTTTTGCAAGCAGGCTCATGAATATAAACGGTTTCTGAAATCTACTAACCGGCGCTTGGCAATTTTCTGCAAGAATTGCTACAGTAGCTTCAAGCTTGATCAAAAATACATCTTTTATGATGAATTCAATCTGTTAAAGATGCTCTCGAATTTTTATACCGGCCGGCTTTACGCGAATTTTCTCAAGCTGAATCTGATAAAACCTGATAATCAAAAACTTATTTTTTTGAAACAAAAGGTAAAAAAAATATTAAATCGCAATTAACCTAAATAAAAAATCAATATGAATTTAAAGGATTTATTCAAGCGAAAAAAGTTAGCCGGTGACCAGGCAGTCATCAAGGAGTTATGGCGGGAGATTTTCGAAAACAAATTATATGATTTTGAAGCTTCTACTTCCGCCCCGGTCATCCTGGATGTCGGCGCAAATATCGGTATCGCTACCCTGTTTTTTAAATCAAAATATCCGCAGTCGCGTATCAAGGCTTTTGAGCCGGTGCCGGAATCATTCGCCGACTTAAAAACCAACACGGCTACGCTCGACGGGATTGAGCTTTTCAATTTTGGCTTATCTGATTTCGATGGTGATGGCGTCATTTACGGCGAATCCGATACGGCCATACAATCGATGACCAAGATATTCAGCGAAACCAACAAGTTCTCCGCCGAAGATTTGACGCCCATACCGGTCAAATTAAGAAAGCTGTCGACTTTCATTTCCGGTCCGATCGACTTTTTGAAGATCGATATCGAGGGATCTGAAGGCAAGGTTTTCCGGGAGCTGGACAGGAGCGGCAAGCTGAAGGCCATAAAAGAATTAGTCATGGAATATCATTATAATCTGGACAACCCGGAAAACGAGCTCGGCGAACTGATTACACGGCTACATAATAACAATTTTCATCTTTCCATAGCAGCCGATTCAAATAAAAAGTCATACCCGATTTTTATCAGGGCGAAGCAAGGTAAAGGATAACTATATGTTCAGATCAGAACAAATTGCGGATACGCCGGAAAAAATTTTTAATGAGAAAAAGAGAAAATTTTTTTTCACTTTCATCAGGCGATTTCCTGATGCGATCGAACTCTATAGAAAATATGGTTTAATGTCCAAAAAGGAAGGCTGGTCTAATGTCGCGCATCATTGCGCCGTGCAGGCGGTCGCGGCGGACACAATCGGTAGTTTGATTAATCTGAATGATAATGACCGGCGCAATCTTTCGCGAACCGCCCTCTACCACGATTTTTATAAGCGCAAAAGTATCGAAGCGATGAGAAATAGTCAGGCTAATCAACTGGAAATTGATGACTCGTCGGATGCGGCTGTTCTGGAAATTCTAAAACAAGAAAATGTCGACCCGAAAGTGATCGATTTACTGGATAAATCGTACGGCTATGATTCTTTTGAACTGGAAAAAATAAAAAAAATGTCTGTTTCTGAAAAAATACTCAGTTATCTCGATCATATAACCATGGACGACGATCTAGTGCCCCTGAAGGATAGGATTGCGGGGCTGAAAAATCGTTATCCTAAAATCAATGATGCGGGAATCGCACGATACGGCCAACCGACCTATGACCAACAATACCAGGCCGGCGCCGCCATTGAAATTGATCTAGCGAGACAAGTCGGGCTAGAAAATCCTGAAGCATTGCCTATTTTTATCAAAACAAAAATCCAAGAAAGAATTAATCAGATCACGTTAGTAGATTAACTAAATTCATTCTTTTATGATTAGAAATCTTGTCATCGGTTCTGAGGGTTTTGTCGGCGCTCCTCTTTGCGTCTATCTCGAAGGCAAGGGTGAGAAGGTCGTGCGTTTCGATATCAAGAGAGGCGAACAGGAAGACGGTCGGGTCGCCGTATTGCCGCTCGACCAGGTCGACCGGGTATATTTTCTTGCCTGGGAGGTCGGCGGAGCAAAATATCTGTATAAAGAAGGCACACAATTACATCAATTGAACTGGAACGTGCGGTTATTGAATAATATCATGCCCCAGCTCCAGAAACATAAGACACCGTTCATCTTTGTCTCGAGCCAGCTGGCCGAAGAAGTCGATACGATTTACGGCGCGACCAAGCGAGTCGGTGAGTTATGGACGCAGCAGCTCCGCGGTACTTGTGTGCGCTTATGGAATATCTACGGCGCTTTGGAGGAAATGAATGAAAAGAGCCATGTGGTCGGTGATTTCGTCAACCAGGCGCTCACCGCCGGAGAAATCCGCATGATGACGACCGGCGACGAAAGGCGGCAATTCATCCACATCGCTGATGCCTGCGAGGGGCTGCATCACGTTCTCGCCAATAACCTGTGCGATTCGATCTACGATCTAACATCCTTCGAATGGACCTCCATCAGGCGGATCGCCGATCTGATCGGCGGTTACGCTGATGCTAAAGTTATCCCTGGTGCGAAGCTGGGTTCGACCAGACATCTGACCGCGACTATGGGTCGGCCGCACGGTTGGACGCCAAAAATCAGCATCGAGGATGGACTAAAAGCGATGGTCGAAGCAGCGATCAAGGCAGGTCATAAGAAATAAATCGAAATAAATCCGTATCTATGTTTGAAAAAATAGTCAAATTTGCAGCCAACCGAAGGGAGTACTACCCGAATATATATATATTTTCTTACCACCTGTTGAAAAGCATAAAAAAAATGCTCATTAGAGCTCATCTGCTCAAAGGTGAGAAGCTGGACAAAGACATGTTCGATTGGCCGCTGTATTTCCTGCATTACCGGGGCGAATTGAAAGAAAACAGGAAGCAATATCTGCAAAGCCTGAGTGCGGGCGACTATGGATTCGTCGGCGGAAAATTGGTCAGACAAAACGAGCAGATCAAACCTTTGCATCATGTCCATCGCTTCCTTTATGAAACAATCCTGCAACTCGAACCGGCATCGATCTTTGAGATGGGCTGTGGCACGGGCGCGAATCTGCATAATCTGGCGACGCTTCTGCCGGCAGCGCGCGTCTGCGGCATTGATCTGTCCGATCGCCAGCTCAAAGGCCTGGCTAGGACTTACCCGCACCTTAAGTCCCGGACAAAACTTGCCGACGCGACTGCTCCCTTCTCCTTTCTGCCTTTCGAAATCTGCGATGTCGCTTTCACCCAGGCGGTCATAATGCACATCCACACCGGCGAACTGCATCTCATGGCGCTTGAAAATCTGTTCAAGATGTCGTCTAAATATGTCGTGATGATCGAGCGGGCAAAAAATCATCCGCTCAAAAACGATATCGAAAATCTGGCGAAGCAAGGCCGGATAAGCTGGGACAATATTTATTATTACTACCGTCAAAATGACGAAACCGGACAACCGATGGGCTTGATCTGTTCGCGGACGCCTTTGCCCTATCCGGAATTGAGCGACTACTCGATTTTGATAAACGAATGACCAGACTGACGATAAATCATTTTTTATGACGCTTTTATTGCAGACCGGGATAGAAAGTAAAATTGACGCAAAAATTCGGGGCGAAATAGTTCGCGTCGGGTCTTCGGTCCGGCAATTGATCGATTACAAAAACTGTCGGGTAACCGATATCAACATCATTGATGGCGGTTTCGGCCAGGTGCGAAAAGTGAGCGGTAGCCGCTCGCTCCGGCGCTTTTATGAAGCCGGCAGGCGATACGCCAAGCAGGAAGTCCTCCATTTGCTTTATGGTGACCAGATCAGCCGCGACCGCAAGACGATAATCCTCGACGCCCATGAGGCTTTGGAACATGATGAGTTACGCCATAAATTTGACGCCTGCATCACGAGCAACGTGCTTGAACATTCGCCTAATCCGATTTTCTTGCTGCTGAACTTTTATTTCCTGACAAAAAAATCAGGCTATCAATTTCACGCCATTCCACATTATAAATACACCTTCGATATGTACCGGCAGCCGACACCAGTCAAGCATCTCTTGGATGATTTCCTTTCCCGCACCGGTTTCGATGACACGACGCATAATGCCGATTATGTCGAATCAGCCGTAGTCAAACACGGCTATTTCAGACAATTTCATGAAACGCGGCCGGTCGCTTATCCTTACATTCATTTTCACGTTTTCGATGAACACAATGTCCGGGAGCTGATCAGCTTGATGTTCGAGGAGGTGACAAACGACATAATCAAGAGCGAGGTTTTTTCGGATAATCTCGTCCTATTCAAAAACCGGCTGAATGATAAATTCGTCGAACAATTCCGGACGACGATCATGGCCTATTCGGAAAAATTATTGGATTAAACCGGATGTATGTTAAAAAATCTGTTTTCCACCATCAAAAAAGCACTGCCCGATAGTCTTAAAGATAAACTGCGGCAAGTCAGACCGAATATCACTCAGGCCGCCTTTCCGGCGGCGGCCGGACTTGAAAACGGCCGACCGCTGCTTATCGCCGTCCGGGGCGGCTTCAACCAAGACATTTTGCGCGCCTCGACGCTTCTCACTTTGGGCTACGCCAGAGGCTGGGCTGAGGCCTGCGGTCCGGCAAAACTGGTCTGGGAAAAAGATCTGCTCAAAGAAGCGGCCGGTCACGACCAGCCGGTCATTTATACCAATATATATAATTATATCGGTCTTAGTAATAGTGATGCGAGAGCGTTGAGAAAGTATGATATGTACGCGCTCGTCAATGTGCATCCGCGGAAATACGGTGAATTCAAGAAACGGAATCCGACGCTAGGCGATCCGTTCTTCGATGGCGGTTATGACCGGGCATATGAAAAATTACGGCTGGCCGAACCGAAATTCGTCGGCAGCTTTGCCGGCACCGCCGCCTGGCAATGGTATGAAGACTGGCAGAAAGACGGTTACCGCTTCGAATATATCCGATTAGCCGCCGATCCCTACTATTATTACCCCGAGCCCGCTCCTGAAAAATTCGGCCGCGTGAAAATGGCGTATGTGGGCGGTTATTGGCCGGACAAAGCACAAACCTTTGATGCTTATCTCCGGCCGTTCGAGAACATATTATACGCCTACGGCTATAATATCTGGCCATACGAGCATTTCCAGGGCGGACTCAATATGGATGAGGAGCGCCAGCTTTACTCGACCGCCGGACTGATCCCGATCGTCACACATCATTCCGGCTGGGATATGGCGGAAATCACCGAAAGATATTTCAAAGCGCCAGCCTGCAAGGCCTTCTGTATCGCTGATGAGAATCCAGGCTTGCGGGACGTCTTTGCTGCGGATGAGATGCTCCAAGCCGAAAGCGCCGAACATTTCGCCGAGTTGGTCAATGATTACCTGCAGGGGAAAATCGATGTCGACCACTGGAGAACGAAAGCCTACGACGCGGTCATGAACAAGCATCTCTACCGGCATCGCGCTCTTCTTATAAAGGATACGATCGAAGCTAAAACTCAAGCAAAATGAAAACCGTCAATCCGAAAAAAATATTATTGATCACTTCCAGCTTCGAGGCTGTATCGATCGGTACCGTGACGCGTGATAACCGCCAAGGCATGCAGACTGAAGATGATTATTCGCATTATCCGCTGGGCCTGGCTTATCTGCACGCCTATCTCGAAGCCCAAGGACATACTGTGGAAACGTTGTTCCTGAATAATTGCACTTTCGACGCCTGCTCTGACCGTTTCCATGAAACACTGGCTGCCTTCGAGCCGGATCTGATCGGCTTCCAACTGCTGACCTCAAACCGGGTCAGTACCTTCAGGTTGATCGAAGATGTGCATGTCAACCGGCCTCGGATTAAAATAGCGATCGGCGGTATGCACGCGACGCTCATGTATGACCTTATCCTCAAGAAATATCCGTATCTATACGCGGTTATCGGCGAGGGAGAATATACTTTCGCCGAACTGATCTCCGACCTTTTTTCCGAAAATCCGGACGCGAGCAACGTGGCCGGCCTGGCTTTCAACCGCGACGGCGAAATAATTCTGACCGAGAGACGGCCATTGATCGAAGATCTGGACGCCCTGCCCTTCGCCAAGCATGAAATATTTTTTAGGGGTAAACGGACTTGCGGCGATATTCTGACGGCCAGAGGCTGTCCTTTTTCCTGCAGCTTCTGCTGTCTGGACAAGATTACCATGCGCCGCAACCGTAAACGCTCCATCGCCAATGTCATAGCAGAGATAGAATATATGATCGGGCGCTTCCCGCAGATGACCGATATCTGGATCCACGATGATACTTTTTTCGTCGATACGAGGCGCGTCATCGAATTTTGCGATGAAGTGATCAAGCGCGGCATCAGATTGAACTTCATCTGCAGCGGCCGCTTCAAACCCCTGACCGAAGAGATGGTTCTGAAGCTCGAACAGGCGAATTTCAAGCGCGTACTATTCGGAATGGAAAGCGGTTCCGAAGAAATATTGAAAAAATGCCATAAAGGCATCAATCAGGCGGATATGACCGCCGCTTTCAAAATGTTCGCGAAAACGAACATCACGGTTTTTTGTCATCTGATCGTCGGCTTGCCGGGAGAAACCGAAAAAACGATCCTCGAAACAGCTGATTTCATAAAACGAATGCAAAAGATAGAATATATCAATTATACCCAAGCACCATATCTCTTATCTGTCTATCCGGGCACGGAAGTATATGAAATAGCTAAACAAGGCGGCATGATCAATGATAATTTCTGGATGACGGACTCGCCGGTGCCGATCTATACCCTCGAGAACAGCGCTGAAAAATTGCTTGAATTTCAGGAATTGCTGATGGATAACATCAATCCGGTCAGGGCTTTCTCTACCTGGCGCGGTTTCAAGGCTCAATTCTTCCTTATTCCCCGGCACCTTAAATATATCTTAAGCGATCGCAATCATCTGAAAGTATTCCTGTTTTATCTGCTGCGCTTGATCTTGCCGGAGCGAGCGTTCAATCTCATACGAAAGATGAAAAAGGTGACGCTGAAAGCGGTAGCGGAACCCGGGCTTTTTTTACGGATGGTCGGCGTCAAGCTGAATTCGCTGTTTCCCTGGTTCGGCATCGGCCTGCGCAAGACGAGCTATTCCCAATCCGGAGAAGATCTGATCATCGATTATCTGTTCAAGATTCTTAAAATAAAAAAACCTTCATATCTCGATATAGGAGCGTTCCAACCGGTCAAGCTTTCAAACACCTATCTTTTTTATAGGCAGGGCGGCCGCGGCGTCTGTGTCGAACCGGATCCGATCTTGTGTGATAAATTCCAAAAAAAGCGCGACCGCGATGTTTGCCTCAACATCGGCATCGGACTTGACGCGCGAGATAAAGCGGATTTTTTCGTGATGAGTTCGCAGACTCTCAACACTTTTTCCCGCGTTGACGCCCTGAAACTGGAAGAGACGAGCACGCAAAAAATAAAGCAAGTTTATCAGATAGATCTGAAGCCGGTTGACTGGGTGACCGGCAGATACTTTAACGATGAGCCGCTCGATCTCGTCTCGATAGACACGGAGGGTATGGAATTAGACATCCTGAAAAGCTGGAATTTTGATCGGTGCCGGCCGGCAGTCTTTTGTGTCGAAACCTTGTCGTACGAAGAAACCAAGGACGGGAAAAAGGACTCGCTGGTTGCCGATCTCTTGCGGGAGAAAGGCTACTTGCTCTATGCCGATACGCATACTAATTCAATCTTCGTCGATGCCGCCAGATGGGCGGCAAGGAACATGTAAATAAAACCATGGTCATCGTCCGTCTCCTGGGCGGTCTGGGCAATCAGATGTTCCAGTACGCCGCCGCAAAAAAATTAGCACTGGCGAATAAAACCGATTTGGTTTTAGATACTGATGATTATCGTATTGATAAGTTACGGATTTTTCGGCTCGGATCATTCAACATCCAGGCTAAAATCGCCGTACAGTCTGATCTTGATTTTTTTTATCGCTATCGCGGCCGCCGGCCGATGGCGAGGTTATTGAACTTGTTCCAGGTTGTCAGATCTCCGGCCGAACGAGTTTACATCAAAGAACGACATCCCGGTTATGACGATGGCCTGCGCGCTCTCGGCAACAATGTTTATCTCGAGGGTTATTGGCAGAGTGAAAAATATTTCGCTGAGATCGGAGACGCAATCCGCCAAGATTTTACCCTGAAGGCAGCCTTATCGCCAGCTGCTGACGAGATTATGAAAAAAATCGGACACAACAATGCCATATCGATCCACATCCGACGAGGAGATTATCTGACTGAAAAATTACAGAAAGTCTTCAGTCTCTGCTCGCTCGAATATTATGAAGAAGCGATCCGCATCATGAAAGAAAAAGTCGCTCTACCTAATTTTTTTGTCTTTTCCGACGATGTGGATTGGGCAAGAAACAACCTGCGAGCAGATGTTCCGTTGGAATTTGTTTCTCAAGCTGGGCTCGAGGATTGCGAAGAAATGATATTGATGAGCCGATGCAAGCATCATATCATCGCCAATAGTTCGTTTTCCTGGTGGGGCGCCTGGCTCAACCCCGACCCGGCCAAGATCGTGATCGCCCCGCAAAAATGGTATAGCGATCCGGCGCATGCCAATCCGGACCTTATTCCTAATAGCTGGTTAAAAATATGAAAGCACAGCCGACTGTCACGGTTTTTATGCCGGTCTATAACAGCGAAAAATATCTGCGCGAGGCGATCAATAGCGTTCTCGGGCAGACTTTTATGGATTTCGAATTGCTGATAATCGATAACGGATCGACCGATGGCAGTGCCGGCATCATTTCCTCATTCGCGGACGAACGGATCAGGACGATCCGACACGAACTGAATTTCGGTCTGATTTTCAGCCGCAACCAGGGTCTGGCCGAAAGCCGCGGCCGATACATAGCGATGCTGGATAGCGATGATGTCGCTCGGCCATCAAGACTCGAGAAGCAGGTCGCTTTTTTAGATAACCACCCCGATTTCGGCCTGGTCGGCGGCTGGGCGGAACTGATCGATGAACAAGGCCGGCCAGCCAGCGTCGTTTGGAAAAATTCTCTCGCACCGGAGCTTATTCCTTCCTTCCTGCTCTTCGGCAATCATTTTGCTCATTCAACCGTCATGATCAGGAAGTCGGTATTGCCGGTTGATGCTTATCGCAAATCACTGGCTGAAGATTATGATTTATGGGTAAGATTAGCTAAAAATACAAAGATGTGCAATTTGCCGGAAATACTTGTGAGTTATCGGGATCACGAAGGCGGTATTTCCAAGAAGCGGAAAGACGATCTGGCGCATGAATTAAAAAATATCTATATCGAACAGCTGGCTGATCTGGGCATCACTCCCAGCGAAGACGAGCTCTATATCCACCGCATCAATTTCACTTACATCGGCGCCGATCTTGCTGATTTTATCGAAAAAAAAGCCGCCTGGCTTGAAAAATTAGCGGCGGCCAATGACCGTCTCAATCGTTATCCGGCGGAAGCCTTCAGGCGGATCGTCGTCGGGCGCTGGTTGTCTTTCTGCAGCGCCAATACCAGAGCCGGTCTTCCGATCTGGAAACAATTTTGGCAATCGTCTTTGAGCCGGAGTATCGGCCTGAGTGACGCGAAAAATCTGTCGAAATTTCTGATCAAGTGTCTTATGCGCAAAGACAAGATCTAATCTACCTTATAAATCCGATATTGGCCGATTTGTCCTGATTGAGATAGAAAATTATAGCCGACTACATTCGACTTAAAGTCTACATAGTCCGGATCGGCGGTGTCATAAACCAGATAATCGATGGTGTATTTTTTTAAAGCCTCCCGTGGGCTTTCTTTTTTTACCTGGCCATAGTGCTCAACCACCCGTGAAACCGCGTCAGCCGGCAACAATTCAGGCATCTTGATCCGCGGAAAAAAAATCGCAGCGAGCCTCGCCCTGATCAAATTGTTCTGGTACTGATCCAGATATTTATTCAGCCAGATATCGCGAAAATTCGTTCTGATATATTCTTCATCGATCCGTCCGCTGAAATAATTTTTTCTTGCCCATCGATCCTCGATTTCTCGGTCAGACATCAGGTAATAACCGGCGTAGCCGTAACTGTATAAATTATTTTTTGTATAAACCGGTATCAGCGGATCCGCGCTGTCACCGAGCGTATAGACTACCGAATCCGGCTGGGTGTTGGCGTTAAGCCAGTCAAAGAGCGGCTTAAGGTCCTCCTGCTTCACCTCATCGCCTCCAGCAGCGATCGACAGGCCGCGCCTGATTTCGCCTTGCTGGCGGTATAGGAGCATGCAGGCCAGAACGATGATGAATATGACCTGGCTCTTAGTCACGCCCGCTGCTCCCCTGTCTCGAAATGACCGATAGATCGGCTCGCCGGCGATCGCCAGCACGATTATAAAAAATAAGACCGTGACGGGATAATAATGGCTGGATAATTGCAGATACGCGCCCGTTGCCACGTTTTGCCAATTAAGGATGACTGAGCTGAGAGACAAGCCGAAGGCGAAATATATTTTCTTCTGATCTGAAATTTTCTTGCGGGATATAAGAATGATCAAGGCTCCGATCAAGGCGATTGAAACATTTATGTAGCATGCGGGCCAACGGTTGAAGAGCATGCCGAAGCGTGACATTGTCTCCTGGTAAAATGGGCTGGCTGAAGTCATGAGCAAATTCAAACCATACGGCACTGACAGCAATGCGGCCGGTATGAGAAAACAGATACATTCCAAGAAAAAGGTCCTGACTCGCTTTTTTGAAATTACCTTGGCGAGCAGGCTGATTCCGAACAGCGCCAGCAGGGCCGAGAAATAATAGATATAGATATAAAGCGTCAAGCCGGACAGGACGCCGAACAGAGCGGCCAAATAAAGCGTACTGCCCTCTCTCTCATATATTTCCCAGATGAGAATCAGGCCGATAAGAAAAAAAATAAAGCTGAATTGCGGATTGACCGGTCGGCCGAAACTGAAAAGAAACAACAGATAAAATGACGTCGCGAAAATCAACGCCAGATTCTTTTGCTTGGTGATCCTGTGAAATAGAGAGTAAAGCAAGAGCAGGCCGATCGCGGGAAAAAGAAAATCATTGATCACAAATGTCGTTGGCACGGAAAGATGCAAAATTCTGGCTTCCATGGCCAGTGCCCTGAAAACGGCCGGCGACTGGATCGGCGGTTGATCCTTCAGCTCCTTGATGAAAGTGTTACCAAGACTCGCATGTCCGTCGTACACCTCTTCGGTCATGGCCAGATAATGGACCTCATCATCATTAAATACGGGATAGATGCCATGAAAACCGCCCCGCCCCGGCTGAATAATAAATATGATTGTCGGCAATACGACCAACAAGCCGATGACCAAAGAGACAATTATGGCCGAGCGATGTTCCTTGAGATTTCGGATAATGCGATCTTTCATTTTTTTATGACCGTAAATTCATATTCGATCTCCTCGAATCCGCCCACCCAGAAACACCAGATCCTTGAACATAGGACCGGTGACAGGTTGGCGAAAAAATCAAAAATCGCGCCAAAAATCGTCGCAACCGCGTATTGATACGCCGGTACGACCTGTTTTTTGAGGTAGCGCTGGGCGAACCAGCTCAATCTCATACGGCGAAGCTTGAATTCGACGCCCTGATATCCGCCCTTGAAATCCTTCTGGAAATACAGCGGCAAGGTGAAGTCAAAACCGCGTTTGTGTTCCGGGTGGCTGAAGCCGCGGGAAAAATGCGGCACCCTTATCAACAAAGTCGCCCGATCGCCTGCGATCCGCCAAATCTCCTTCATCACAGCGAACGGACTGATCAGATGCTCGAGTACATGGTCCGCTTCGATCAGCGAAAAACTGCTGTCGGCGAACGGATACGGCAGAACGTTCAGATCATGCTCCACCTCGGGCTTGACCGAGCTGTTCCAATCGACGTTCACGTAACCGGCTTTTGGAAATTCTCCGCAACCCAGATTTAATTTTTTCTCTTCCATAGTATTAGTCCAGCCATTTTTCACGCCACAGCTGGAAAACCGCCAGGGTCCATATCAACTTCCGGTTATCCGCGCGACGATCGAAATGATCATTTAGTATCTTATTTATATATTCATGGTTGAATAGGCCTTGAGCCTTGATCTTATTCTCAGATAATAAATCGCTGACGAACGGTCTGAGCCCGCCGGCCAGCCAGTCCGCCAGCGGTATGCCGAAACCCTTCTTCTGCCGATAGACGATTTCTTTGGGCAACTTATCCTCCATCAACTTTTTCAGGATATACTTTGTGGTAAACCGCCTCAGTTTATAATTTGTCGGCAGGCTATTCACCAGATCGACCACCGCCGTGTCCAGGAACGGCGCTCGTACTTCAAGGGAATTATACATGCTGGCGCGATCAACCTTTACCAGTACATCATCCATCATGTAAGTCCGCAGATATTGATAGATAAGCTGGCGGTAATGATCCTCTGTCCCTGCTTCTCTGTCGTATGAATCGATGTCCGCGAATTCATTTTCTTTCTCCAATTCCCGCCAAACATCGCCGGCAAAGAGAGCGGACCGCGCCTTGCGATCAAATGATCCTAGCCATCGCTGGTTGCGATATTGCTTCGACCCATAATAACCGCTGATGAATTTCTTGGCTTTGAAATCAAAACTGAAATTATTGAATGAAGCAGGCAGATTGAGTGCGAATTTTTCAATCAATTTTTTACGCAATAACGCCGGCAATTTTTCATAGATATCGGCCAGGCGATGCGCCAGAAACGTATCATAGCCGCAGAACAGCTCGTCTCCGCCGTCGCCACCGAGCGCCACTGTGACGTGTTCGCGCGTGAATCTTGAAAGTAGGAAGGTCGGCAGGATAGAGGCGTCCGCGAGCGGCTCGTCCAGCAGTTCAGCGATGCTCGGCACGAGCGCCATGCATTCGTCGGCATTCATAATTTTTCCATGGTGCTCCGTCCCCAGATGCTCAGCCACCTGCCTCGCGAACTTAGATTCATCGAAGCTTTCCTCGCGGAAGCCGATGGAAAAGGTTTTTATCCGTGTACTGGAATTTTTCTGTGCGTAATAGGCGACTGTGCTGGAATCGATGCCACCTGAAAGGAAAATTCCCAACGGAACGTCGCTCATCAAACGCGACTTTACGGCCTGATCCAATGTTGCGTCTAATCCTTTGACCGCATGCGCGGTCGTAAATGCGTTTTTCGGCTCCGGTAGCCTATCAAAACTGATTTCCCAGAACTTCTTTTTCAGGGCTGTCTTCCCGTCAAACGATAAATAGGTCGCCGGCTCCAGTTTGCAAATATTCCTGAAGATCGAGTGCGGCGTCGGCACATACTCGTACAACAAATATTTATTCAATGACCGCAGATCAAGCTCTTTCTTGAAGTGCGGATGCTTGAGCAAGGCTTTGAGCTCCGAACCGAAGATGATGGTACCGCCGAACACACCGTAATATAGAGGTTTTTTGCCCATCCGGTCTCTGGCCAGGATCACTTTTTCTTTTGTCTTGTCGTAAAGCGCCAGGGCAAACATGCCTTCAAGCCGGGAAAAAACCGCTTCGCCAATCTCCTCATAAAGATGCAGGATCACTTCGGTGTCCGATCTGCCGATAAATCGGTGGTGACCGGACAAAGTCCTGACCAGCGCTTCATGATTATAAATTTCGCCGTTAAAAACGAGCTGTAGCGTACCGGTCTCGTTCGGCATCGGCTGATGGCCGGCTGGCGACAGATCGATTATAGAAAGCCGGCGATGCCCCAAGCCGATATTCGCGTCCACGAAAAAACCCTCGTCATCAGGACCGCGATGGACCAATGTCCGAGTCATGGACTCTAAAATATCCCTGTTTCCCTGTCCGAAATAACCGGCTATACCGCACATAAGTTTGTTTATGATGATCGGCGAATGGCACTACTCTTTCTCGGCGTATATCAGGAGTGATCCGCTGATTTCCTTTATGATCGGAACTTTTTCAAGCCATAGAAACGCTTTTCTAAATAAACCGATCAGTGCATCCGGCATGGCCGGATGCATAAAATCAAAATTTTCAACACTGACATTCTTATAACCGATCTTCTGCAAATCCTCTGCCAGGCGCTTTCTAAAGAATGCTGTTTCATCGGGCGAATCGCCGGCCATTTTCTTTACGAATGGCACGCTCTTTTGTATGGCAATCTGCGGATTCATCATATTCGGTTCGGAAAATACGATCCTGCCGCCGCTGGCCAGCTTCTTCAAAGCGACTCGCAAACAGGCAACATAGTCGACATGATGCAGGACCGAATTGCCGACTATCGCCGTAAAGTAATTTTCCGGAAAATTTTCCAGCTTTTCCATGTCGGCAATCTCTAATCGGACGTTGCGGATGCCTGATAATTTTTTTTCGGCCAGAGCGAGCAGGTCGGGAGAAATATCGATGCCGGTAATTTCCGCGCCCGTGTCCGCTAAGCGTCGGGTGAATTCGCCGGTACCGCAACCGAGTTCAAGAACTCGGGCCGAGCCGTCAATCCCGCCTTTTTCGATCATAATGCCGACGCGTCGATCGATCCTTGATTGCCCGGCAAGCTTAGCATGCCCCCAGACATCTTCCGCGTTGTGAGCGATCTTTTTGCCGTGTTCGATTTCATTTAATTTTCTTGGTGTGTTCGTGTCCATAAATTTATCCGGCGTGCAACCGCCGGCTGAACGATGTTATCTGACGATTAATCCTTGATTTCATAAATCTCGATGAAGGGCCCGCTCTTATCCAGCCGCCAAAAATCCCGCCAGTCGAGCGGATTGTTCATATAATCGTCTATTCCCTTTTCGATCAGGCCTTGATCTTCTGAGGGGTAGAATTTTTTCACCAGCTCCAAGCCATGGTAGTTCTTAACCTCGCCGATCGTCTTGAGCGTATCTTTTCTGGTCATGATGTCGTAACGGTAATTTTGATCATCGCCGGACTGCCAAAAATAAAAAAGCGCGAATCTGGTTTTCGGACCGGCCAGATCCTTGAACCGTTTATGATCATAGTCATATATCATATTGATGCCGGAAATATTTTTAAAATCACCGGCGTTATCTCTGATGAAATTCGCTTTTTTTGAATCGGTACGCTGGTTATTTTCAAGATTCCAGATCACAGCATCGAAGGTGAGGGGCGGATCGATGAAATTGTCAAAGGAATAGACGATTTCATCGTTTTTGAGATTGTCTTTGAGCCAGGAAATTGCCTCGCTATTGGTATTTGCGCCGAGCAAACTGTCCCATTTTACCGCGAAAACGATATTCGGAATCAATAGGACCGTAAGTATCAAAAGTCTTAAGGTTGCTGAAATATTTTTTTTCTTAAGGTAAGCAGGAAATTTTCCGGCGGCGTATAGCGTAATCAGAACGATGAACGCGACTAGCCAGCGGGTCATATGAGGTCCGACGATTACGGTAACCAAGAGAAAGAAAGAAAATAAAACTCCGACCAGCAAAAATTTTTCCTCGCGTTCATCTCTGACGCGTCTTATACCGAGCACCAACGTCAGAAAAAAAAGGATGAAAAAAATCGGTTCTACCCTGAAGGTATCCCGAAAAACAAAAGTCAATCGTTCGATAAGAGACACTTGATATACGCCGGCCAGACCGGTTTTTGAATAATATGATTCATAGACGCCTTTGACATACTTCGTTACGCCTGTCAGATTGGCTGAATACAAAAATACGGTTGAAACGATGAATACCAGCGCAGCTTGAAAAAATTTCTTGAAACCGACCTGACTCTTATTGATATACCATGCATATAGGGGAAAAATGACCGAAACGATACCGGTATAATGCAGAGTGAAGGCGAGGGCGGCGGCCAAAGACGAAAGATAGAGATGCTTATTGTTTTTCTTCTGATCGAAGATAAGAGCCGCGTAGAACGAAAGCAGTAAAAAAAATATCATCGGTCCGTGAAGCTTTCCCCAATGGAATAAAAATACCGGTATCAAGCTGAATGAATGGACAAGGGCAGCATAATAAGCGCTCGTCTTGTTCTTGAAGATCAGCCAGGCGATCTTATAGACGAGATAGATGCTCGCGGTGCCGAACGCCACCCCATACCAGCGGCCGACTATGTAAATATGACCCATGCCGTTCAGGATAAGGAATTTTTTCAACGCGACAACGTCATATAAGCCATGTACGACTGCCAGATAGATCACGCGCAAAACAAAACCGGGAACGTACAGGAGCGGCAATAACAGCCCATAAGCATAGGTTCCCGTAAATATCGTCCTTGCCTCGATCATATTTATGAGGTGCATCATACTTGGCGTTTCCTCCCAGATCGAAGTAACACCGAACGGATAATCAAAATAAATTCCGTAAAATCTGACGCTAAAACCGGCCAAGAGGATCAGTCCAAGCCAAAAATTATCATATAAATATGATTTTATCCGGGCGAGTCCTGTTTCCGTTTGCTCATCCATGCTATATGAACTTTATTTTATTCATCGCGAAAGCGACCATCTTTAAGAGAAGCCAGCCATGCTTGAAACGGGAAATGTTCGTTTCGCCATACTGACGCGCGTGATATTGGATCGGTATTTCTGCTATTTTCAGGTCGAGTTTAGCGGCGCCGAAAATAAGGTCGAAATCGCCGAATGGATCGAATTCACCGAAGTAAGCGCGATTGGCCGCGAGCCTTTCATAGTTCTTCCGGGATATGACCTTGGTGCCGCAGAGAGTGTCTTTCAGGCGTTGGCCTAAAAGCCAGGAAAACATCAATGAAAAAAATTTGTTGCCGAAAATGTTCAACGTCATCATTGAATCTTTTTCGAGAGGATAAACGAGCCGACAGCCGTTTATGAATTCACCCCGATCAGCCCTTAGGGCTGAATAAAATTTCGGTAGGTCTTCCGGTGCGACCGTCAGATCGGCATCCAGAATCATGAGAATATCGCCGGTAGCCATTGAAAACCCCTTTCGAACCGCGTCACCCTTGCCCTTGCCTTCTTGTCGTCCGAAACTTATATTTTTTTCCGGATATAGTCCGGCTACACGTTCGATTTCCTCGAAAGTGCCGTCAGTCGACCCGCCCTCGATAAAAATGATTTCGGTCCGGCTGCCGATGACCGGTAATCGTTTGACCGCCTGCTCGATGTTTCCCTTCTCGTTTCTAGCGGGGATGATTATACTGACGCTCATCTCCTTGGATGCTTGAGGCAATCTGGCGATGAGATAGGTAGTCAGACAGAGTCGATTGATGATGGGTAACTGCGCCAGGAACCGATTGATCAATCCGGACAGGATAGGAATAAATATGGGAAAAAGGAATCGACGGCCAGTCTTTATCACCTCATATCCTTCGAGCTCAAGCAGGTTTATCAGATCATCACGATTGAGCCAATTGAGGGGCTTTTGCGGCATCTTCAAATGAAGGATTTCAGCCAACTTTAGGAGCGGCATCCAAAAAAAATTATGGTATGTCAGGATCAAACGCGAATCCGCAGACATTGTTTTTTTCAAGCGGTGGAAAACGGTCTGAACATCCGAGAAATAACCGACAGTGTCGGTAATTATTACGAAATCAAAATTCTCGTCCAGTGAGAGTTCTTCCGCGCGCATCTCCATAAATTCCAGCGTCCTAAAATTTTCGCGTGCAAGTCCGATCATCTCCCTAGATATATCGACGCCTAAACCGCGCCGAGGCGATAATTCTGATAATAATTCGCCAGTGCCGCTACCGATTTCCAGGATGCTGGAATTATTCGGTATATGAAACTTAAAAAAACGGCTCATATCCCGGTAATAATAACTGTTAAGCTGTCGCCACTTTTTTCGGCCGCGTGCCAATTTGTCCATCTGTTTTTTGAGTTTAATGTCCGTACTATCGGCTGCTGCTTGCATAATTATAGATTTATTTTCTCTTTAATGATGTATGGCTCCTTATTCTGTGATTCATAATATGTCCTCATCATCATTTCGGCGATGATACCCATCGCCACCAACTGAACGCCGACGATTATCAGCAGAGCGGCGAAGATCGGCAAGGGCGTGGCAACAAAATCTCGCAGATGCGCGATTTTCAGGATGAGGGCGGCCAACGCCGCTAAGAATCCCAGAAACAACGAGACAAAGCCGATGCCCCCGAAAAAATGTATGGGACGGTTCATATAACCGGACAGAAATTTGACGACGATCAGATCGAGCAAGACCTTAAAAGTCCGCCAGATACCGTACTTCGTCTGTCCGGCGATGCGCGGACGATGATTGACTATGATTTCAGAGACTCGCGCGCCCTGCCAGGAAGCGTATGCCGGGATGAACCGGTGCATTTCTCCATACAGATTCACGCCCTGGATCAACTCGCGCTTATAAGCTTTCATCGAACAGCCGTAGTCATGGATGTTCACCTTGGTGATCCGGCTGATCAGCCGGTTGGCCAGCCAAGAAGGCAGCCTGCGCGACCAGAAATGATCCTGCCTCTCTTTACGCCAGCCGGAAACTACATCATAGCCCTCAGCGATTTTCGCAAGGAACTTCGGGATATCGGCCGGATCGTTCTGCCGGTCCGCGTCCATCGGGATTATGATATCGCCGGTCGCGTTCCTGATGCCGGCGGACATCGCTGCCGTCTGGCCAAAATTATGTTTGAAATCGATCAGCTTCAGATTCGCATCCGTCGAAGCCAGCCGTTTGAGGATCGCCAAACTGCCATCGGCCGAACCGTCATTGATGAAAATAATTTCATAGCTCGAGCCCAGGTCATCTAGAGTTTTCTTGATTTCATGATAAAGAGGCTCCAGATTCTCTTCTTCGTTGAATGCGGGTAGAATGATGGATAATTTAAGATTCATATTTTTTTTTATTGATAAAATTATTTATCGCCAGAGCGCGCGCCTGCCAGGAAAAACGTTTGACCGTTTCAAAAGCTTTGGCGGTGATTTTTTCTCTATCTAACGATCCGTTGAGAAGCCTCGTTGCGCCATCGGCCAGATCCTGTGCGCTGTCCGGCTTGATTAACACCGCACATTCACTGCTAAGGAGCTCCCGGATCGACTCCAGGTCGCTCGCGACGATCGGTACGCCGGCAGCCATGTACTCGAAAATCTTCATCGGCGACATATAATGATCGTAGTGTTCGGTCTTCGGAAAAGGCGCGATGGCGATGTCAAACGCTTTTAGATAAACAGGAACGCGATCATGAGCGACCCAGCCGGCGAAAAAGACGCGCGCTGAAAGTCCGAGTCCAGCCGCAACTCCCTTATAATGATCTACATCTTCCTGTTTCCCGCCAACCAAGACCAATGCCACATCATCCGGCAGGAGCTTCGCCGCTTCGATCGCCGTATCGATGCCCTTCTCCATGCCCATGGTTTTGAGCATGCCGACATAGCCGACGATCGCTTTGTCCGGCGGCAAGCCTAGTCGCTCGCGCGCTTGTGCTTTTGTCATGCCGATATCGAACTTATCCAAATCAACGCCGTTCGGCCAGGCCATGATCTTATCTTCGGCCAGACCAAAATTTTTAATAAGCTCCCGCTTTTTCCAATTATTGGTCGTCGTCACGCCTCGCACCCTGGAAAATAGGCTGCGATATGAACCGGATCTTCGTTCCGGAAAATCGTGCATATCATAGAAAGTGTTCGTTTTGACCGCTGCTACCAGGCTCAGAGAAATCCGGTCGTGCGAAAAAATAATATCATTTTTATCAGTCTTGAATATGAGGTAAAAAAACGCCGCTAATGAATAACTTAATGCTTCTATCCGGAAAATCATTTTAGTCGGAAAATACGGCATCAAGTCGATGACCGGCAACCGGACGATCCTAAATGTTTTTTTCACGCCGTAAAAGGCGAATGGATCTTCTTTGAGCGAGTTGAGCCGCCGCGGCGAGACGAAAATGATCTCGGCCGTCTCGGCCAGAGCTTCGCAGAGCTTCATCGCCTCAAGGCCTTCCGCTTTGTCCGTCGGTATTCGCGAATTTATAAGATAAAATATCCTCATATCAGATTTCAGACTTAAGCATTTTCTTCCTTATATACATGAATAATTTTAGATCAAGGCCGCCGAACCAGCGAAACCGCCAATGTAATTTGAAGTAGCGGCCGATCAATCTCTTCAGCCGGTCGTCCGACTTGACGTAATTGAGGCCATAGTGGGCGACCACGAAAACGTTAGGCAGCAGCTTGTTTTCCTTTTTTGTCAGCCAGGGGTAATCGGCCTTGGTGTCAAAAACCGAGCCGGCCGGATTCTTATTGTCATCGTAATAATGTTCCCAATCTTCGAATTTCTCCGGGAATTTAAGGCCGAATTTTACCGCCTCTTCGAACAGTTGGCCGCCCGGGTAGGGGCGGTAAAGCTGCGGCCCGAGGATGTTGACATCCTTGCCGTAACCGCTCAACTCCTCGATCAGCCTATAGGTCTCTTCCCGGTCCGCCGCCGTCTCGTTCGGCACGCCGATCAGAAATGAGCAGGACGGCGTGATGCCGTATTTGACGCATTGTTTGACCGCGTGCCTGACCTGGTCGATCGTCTGCCCCTTGCGCAGATAATTCAAGATTCTTTGCGAACCGCTTTCCACACCAAAACCGATCAAGTAGCACCCGGATAATTTAAGCTTTCGCAGAAACTCATCGTCCACCCTGCCTTGAAAAAAATTCGTGACCCGGGAAGCCGCCTCCCAGGCGAAGCCATATTTTTTTTCGATGATATGGTCAGTGATCGCTTTGGCCTTCCCGATGTCAAAAAAGAAATCCTCATCCCGGAAATAGACCCTCTTCGGCTTGAATTCTTTGACGACGTAATCCAGATCTTTAAGGATTGTTTCAAGCGGCACGCCTTCATGGGTACAATTCCTGACGCTGTTGACGCAGAAGGTGCATTTATAAGAACAGTTGAAACCGGTAATGACATGGGCGCGCGACTTGCGATAATATTCCTTGACTCTTTCCGGCAAAAGCTCATAGAGAAATTTATCTTTGGGCAGATCGTAGGTAATCACCTCGTCGACGAGCGGTCCGTAATCCTGCTTGGGAAACAGTACTGGATGGATGCCGCCGATGATGATCCGGATATTCGGATAATTTCTCTTGATTTGCCGGATGAGCGGCAGGCTGTATTTTATCTGCATCGAGGTCAAGGAAAAACCGACCGTGTCGCGGTCTTTGATCGCCTCGATGAATTTACCTTCAAAATCGTCTTCATTATTTTCGTCCAGATAGATCACGTCGGAACCGGGTATTGAAAATTTGAGGCAGCTGGCGACCGACCAGGCGCCCCACATGACGAAGCCGGCCAGCTTTTTTTCTTGCGAGCGGGTATTGACGATCAATATTTTTTTCATTTTTGACAAGTCTAACATTTTCGCGTGATGAAAAAATGATGATAAGGCGATTCGAAAACGACGTAATCATCGATCAATTCGAGCCTGGCCGCTCTGATCGCTTCCCTTATCCGCCCGATCGGATAATCCTGCTTGCCGATTTCCCAGTGATGCTGGCCGTTGAATTCATGTCTGGCGGGGCATAAATTCAATTTCAGCATACCCTTGAGCCTTTTGATGAACGGTAGCCGCAAGTCGAAGGAAAAATGCCTCCCCCAATGCGGCAAACTGATGATGACATGATTTATCGCGACCCGCCTCAGTTCTTGCAGGCAGGATGCGAATTTTTCATAAGGCAGATGTTCCAACACTTCGAAGGCGCAGACCAGATCAAATGCCGCGTCAGGTAGCGGGATCTTTTCTATGCTGCCGAGGATATCGGGCGCCAATTCCCGGTTCGAGTCCATACCGGTATATTTGATCTCGGTATTCTTCTTGAGATAATTGCCGAGAACGCCGTCCCCCACCCCGATCTCGAGCACGCTTGCAGGCTTCATCTTCAGGATTTCATCCAGCTGGCGATAGTAAGACGCCCAGCGTTCCGCGCTGCAATAATTTTTAAATTCGTAATGATTCATACTTATGATGCGCGTTTCGCGTCAGTCCTGGCAGCCATTCCCATCAGGCCTTTTTTTAACATTTGAAGCAGCTTGTTGTCGCCGCGATAAAACATATAATGGTCCCGCAGATAGCCCAATAGCATCAAGTCTAGCGGCAGGAAATAGAACACGTGCTCCAGGCGGAATATAAGGATCTTTTTTAGGAACGGCAGATTGCGCTTATAGGCCAAAGCCAGCAGTTGGATCGTCCGTCTGGTGTATTTCCGCGCTGCGGTCGCGTCCCAGGCGAGCCAAGGCATGTCGTAATTATCCCGCCAGCGGTCGAAGGTGTCCCACGCCTCTATCGTCTCTGGCGGCTTGAAACCGAGCTCTTTGGCCCGCTCGAAGAGTCCGGTGCCAGGGTAAGGCAGGAACCAGCCGGCGGAAAAACCCGAATGGCCGTTGATGGAAAGCAGTTTGACGATGAATCTCATCGATTCCTTGAATTCCTCTTTAGTCTCGGTCGGCAGACCGAAGATGAAAGATCCGGTCACCATGACGCCGGAGCCTTTGAACGATTCGAACGTCCGCTCTATATCCTTGGCAAGAGAACCTTTATCAACAACATCTTTGAGTATCCGGTCGACCCCTGATTCAAAGCCGAACATTATCTCCTGACAACCGGTGCGAGCGAGGCGGTCGACAAAGTCCTTGCTGACATATTCCACTCTTGATTCCGCCATATACGGGATGCCCAGGCCCTCGATGATCCTGAAAGCCCGCGCTCGGTCGACGAAAAAATTATCGTCCAGGAACCTTATCGCCTGGATGCGATACCGCTCGATCAATGGCTTCAGATTGGCGATGATCGCCTCGGCCGAGGTGGCTCGCCAGCGGCGCTTGTTGAAGACCAGGTTATAGCAGAACTGGCAATTATAAGGACAGCCGCGGGAAGTCGTTATGGCCAACGTCCGTTCAAAACGGTTGGAAAAATACGGGACCAGATATTCTTCAACGTTCACGAGCGACCAATCGATCACCCAGTCTTTGATGTCCATAAAATCTCTGCGTTCGTTTATGATGATCCGACCGCCATTGTCCTTATAGCCCAAGCTTTTGATCCGGCCGTAATTGTCCGGTTGGTCAAGCGTCTCGGCTAATTCCGCCAGCGTCTCTTCGCCTTCTCCCAGAACGACAAAATCGATCGATGCTTCGCCTAAGACCGCTTCCGGCAACAGGGTCGCGTGGGCATTGCCCCAGACGATCCGGTAACCTTTTGTTTTGAGCCGCCGGCTCAACGCGATGTTATTCGCGTTCTCATATCCGGTGAAGACCGATTGGCCGACTAGGTCGGGCATGAATTTATCAATCTCGCGTTCTATCTCCTCAACCGCCCTGATGCTCTGGTGAAGAACCAGCACCTCGTGGCCGCGCGCCTTGAGCGCGGTGCCAAGATAAAGCAGGCCTAAGGGCGGTATTTCCCGGGTCTTGGTATTGAGCGATATGAGAGCTATTCTTTTTTTTACCATTTGAAATCAGTTACTTGCGGATCGTTATCATGACCGACTGAGCCAGATGACCGGCCAGATGCTTAATAAGCGGTATCTTATTGAGATTTTCCTCGAGCTTATCTGCGGCCCTAAGCCAGCTGATGTTGCCCCCCGGCATACAGCGCTTGAGGAAGCCTTCATAATATATATGCATGCTTCTGCCGGAAAGAGCATCCACGCATGACATGAGATGCGGCAATGACATGCGGTATTCTACTCCCTGATTCACCGCTTCGATCCGCTTGCCCGAAATTCTCATCGTGATTGAAATCGGCTCCCATAAAAAAATATGTCCGCCCGGCCTGACTACGCGCCAGGCCTCTCTCAAGGCGCCTGCGGTATTGCGGGTATGATGGAGCGAGGCGAAAAACATCACCCGGTCGAAGCAGGCGTCGCCGAACGGCAGTTGCTCCATGTCGCCGATAAAGGTCTTATCCGCCGCATTCCTCTCTTTCAGCACCTGCTCGCTGATATCCAAGGCGCTGATATCTTGCGTCAGCTTTTCCTCGCGGATGATGTCGGTCCAGATCCCGCCGCCGCCGCCGATATCGAGGATCTTCTCGCCCGGCCGGGCCAGAACGCCAAGGCGCCGTCTGAATAGTTCGGTCTTGACGATCTTGCCCGGCTGAATGGCGAATTTCAGACGTTCGTGGGAGGCCTGATATTTATCGATGTTAGCCGAACGGTTCTTCGCTGTCTCATCCGCCGCCGCGTAAGCGGCCATGATCTTCGTAATCAGACCGGACAGATTATTGTCCCGCTCGACCAGTCGGTGTAAATAGGCAGTGATACGGTTTTTTTCCGCTCTGTCCATCGTCTGGAAGGCTTTGATCTTTGTCGCCAGATCCGCGCAATCCTGCGGTATGTACATCAGGCGCTCTATATGTTCTTTAAATATGTCTGTAAACGCTTCGTTACCGGTCACGACCGGCAGACCGCAGGCCATCGCTTCCAGAACCGCCTTATCGACACTCCCCGTCCGGCTCATGTTGACGAACAGGTCGGCGCCCTTCAGCCGGCCGGCGATTTCCCGGTTGGGCACTGCGCCGGCAAACCGCACGATATCCGCCAATTTTTTTTCCTCGACCGTCCCTTTGAGCTCCTCAAGATAAACTGCTTGTTCCGGAGTCCCCGGGCCGCCGATTATTTCAACTTCGATGTGTCGATTCTCGTCTGACAAAATCTTTGCGGCTCCGATCAACGTTTCATAATCTTTGATCGGTGATATCCGGCCGACGGTGATTATTCTGAAGGTTGACGTATCCTGCTTCGATTCTTCCCGGTCCGCGCTCATAGCATCCCTCTCTTCAGCTATCGCTCGGTATTTCTCAATATCGATTCCATGGCCTAAGATTATTTTTTTCGGACTTTCGATCCGGAAACTTTTCTCTGATGCTGTGAAGACATGATCGACGATCTTTTCCGCGAGCCGCAAGCTCAGATTAACCTGCTTATGCGTATACCACAGACCGATTTTTTTACCCTGCAGCCTCCAGTAAAAACCTCCCAAAATTGCATAAATCTGATTCATGTGGACAAACACCGTGTCGTAATTCTGCCGTTCTTGCCGGATATATCTTAAGAAATTAAAACCATATTTTAATTTCTTGATAATATCCAAGTTCCAAGTTCCAAGTTCCAATTTCTCTTTGCCAAGACTCAAAACTTTTACGTTTGCCGGTAAGTCAAATGTTCCCTGCTTGAGGCAGATCACCGTCACCTGTTCGCAAGTTTTCGCGAACTCGGCGATCCAGTCGTGGAAAAATCCAAGCACGTCATCATCCATATCCACTTTTTGCGTACAGATCAGCAGTTTCATAATTTCTCGGCGGCGCGTCGCCAGCTTTGCGTATATAATTCAAGGATCGTCTGTTTGTCCGGCAAACTATCGAACGAAGCGGCGGCTTTCCGGCCGAGCGCGAGTCTCAATGACTCATCCTCTATCATCCGGATCATCGCCTGAATCAGCGACGTCCGATCATCAATCGGCACGATGATGCCATTTTCGTTATTTTTTATGAACTCGCCCGCCGAACCCATCTCGGTCATAATCATCGGCAAGCCGTATGAGGCGGCCTCGGCGATGACAAGCGGCCAGCCCTCGGCAAATGAAGTAAGCATGAATGCATCTGCTTGCGCGTAAAATTCTCCCACCTCGCTCTGCCACCCTAAGAATTTAATATTTTTTCCGACATTAGACTTTAGACTTTTGACTTTCAACTTTTCCTCTTCCGGGCCCTGGCCGACGATCCATAGTTCAGTCTCCGGATATTTCTTAACCACTTCTGCCATCGCGTCGATCTGCAAAGAAATATTTTTTACACCTACCAGCCTGCCAACCGTCAAAAAAACAAACTTACTAGTACTTTTGACATTTTCCGCCCAAGGCGGACCAGCCTCGGGCTGGGACTTTAGCCCGCCCGCATCACCAAGCGAAGCGTGGCGGGCGAGACTTTCGACGAAAATCGGTACGACCGTAATCTTCTCTTCCTTGACGCCGAATTCGCCGATCAATTGCCTTTTCAGTCGCTGACTCACCGTGCGCACGGCAGCAGCCCGCGGCAGGACGAACCGTGCGATCCACGTCCTTATTCCGCCATATTTTTCCCAGCCGTGGACCTGAATTTCAAGGCCGGCGCCTGTTTTTTTCGATAAAAGATATCCCGCGAGCGAAAGAAAATAAGGATCCTGTACCGTGATGATGTCGTATCGGTCATCTTTCAGAAGCCCGAAAGCTATCTTATATATATTTAGAAGTTGGCGGATCTTATGCTTGCCGCCCGAACCGTATACCGACACCTTGTCTGATAATTTTATGATTGACTTCTGACCGGCGGGCACAACCAGCGCGTACTTGCCGGCCGCCTCGCCGTATTCTTTCAGGCGCGCGGCTAACTTCGAACCGGTGACCAAGGCCGAGCTGTCCGTACCAAGATTTAAGATGTTAAGCTCCATATTCATTCGATATTGCCGCAGACGCGGCAAAGCGGCGTCTTTCGCTCATAAGCCGAGCGCCTGATGGCGACAGCCCGAGCCGAATTCCAGACGGTCTGGAAATCCGCTTCGATCAAATTCCCATACGTATAGTCGCCGTACAGATCGAAACAACACATCACCGCCCGACCGTCCGCCAGGATCGTAAACACCCGGTTGACGTCTTTGCAGGTCGTATACTCCGTAATGGGCGTCAGCCCCTCTTCGCCCTGCTTATATACTATCGCTTCATCTTCAATATCCTTGTCCGCGAAAAAACGCGTAGCCAGATCGTTTATCTCGTCTTTGGAATAGGCGTACCGGCTAAGGATGAACGGTTTTATGTATAGCTTATCGATCTTATTTTTCCAAGCGAATTCCTTGATTGCCGGAATCTGGTCCTGATTGAGCTTGTTCAGGATGAATTGCAAGGTAGCGATCGGCCGTTTGATCTTCAGTTCTTTCTTCAGCCGGCAAAACGTTTCGATGTTGCTTTTAACCTGGTTAAAATCCCCGCCGGGCCGGAAACCTTCATAAGCCTCCTTAGTCGTGCCATCGAAAGCGAACCTGATCTCGCCGAGGCCGGAGGCCAAGAGCTGCCTTGATTTTTCTTCGGTCAGGAGCGAGCAGTTGGTCGAAATCATGGTATGTAAATTCTGGTTCGAGGCATAATTAATCATCTCGGCAATATCAGCGTGCATCAGCGGTTCGTTCGAATTATAGAGGTAAACGATATGTACGGTATCCTTGATCCGGTCGATGATCCGCTTGAATTTATCGAGCGGCATCACTTCCGGCGGGCGCCGTTCGTAAATCAGCTTGTGAGGCGTCGGGCAGGTCGGACAGCGGAAATTACAGGTGTTTGAGGTTTCGATTATCGCCGCATAGGGCGTTTTGAACATGACGTGCTTGGCGAGCGACAGAAAAAGATGCCAGACCTTCATCCCCTCCCCATTAGCAAGGTTATACCAGACGAACCACTTGAAGACGACGTAGATATATTTTATCTTCTTAAAATATTTTTTCATCAATTTAATTTTAATAGGCTCTTGAACGCTTTGAGATGCTTATCGACCACTTCATCGTCTCCCCATGACACGTCATTTTCTTTCATCCCTTCCGTACCGATCCGTTCCAAGAGCGATCCCGTTAAACCGTCTCTAAGCGCCGTTTCCATCTTTTCAGCGATGTCGGCGATGTCGAGCGGATCAGCGTAATATATCAGGCGGTCTTTGTTGCCGATATGATATTCTTCGCTCTCTTTGCTCAAAATGACCGGACGACCCAGGGCTAATGCTTCGATCACTACGTTGGAGTTGACCTCGGTCAGTGAAACCATCGCGATGGCATCGCTGGCTGCTATTTTGGCGAGGGTATCGACATGACTAAGTTTCGGCAACAGCCTGATGCGTTCAGTTAAACCGGACTTTTCTATCTTGGCCGCAATTGCCGGCTGAGCGGGACCTTCGCCGACCATATCAAGAAAGAGTTTTTTTGACCAATCTTTCTTTTCCGTCAGGATGAATGCATCGATTAGCGCAAACAAATTTTTGAAAGCGACCAGGCGTCCGGCATAGAGGATATTCAGATGATCTTTTTCTGCCTTCCTGGCCGGAACGCTCGGAATTGCCGGCTCGATATTCTTTATGATATCCGTCCGAGCCCGCTCGACCTGACGATGACTGACGTATGTGTCACGGATGATTTCGGCATTGAAGATTATAAGGTCGCATCGACTCAGGACGAAGTTGCTCAGATGAAAAACCAGTCTTTCCCAGCTGCCGAACTTGCGGTCGATATAATAACGGTCGAGCGTTCCGAAAAATGTGCCGTTCTCGACAGCCTGTTCCCACTGATGATCGCCGCCCAGACGGACAGCCAGTTTGATGTCTCGCTTGAACGTTTTTACGATGGCGCAGGGCAAGCCGACGCTTAAAAGGTCGAAAGCATAAATAATATCCGCTTGCTTCGCCAGCTTCCAGATGAGGCGCAGACACTGCCAGTATCGAAAAATAATATTCCGGCGTCGGTCTATCCGGTGTATGCCCGCCTCGGTGCCGGAAGCCGGATCGGATCGGCCGGCATCATCGGTGTAAGTTACCAGATCAACCTCTACGCCCGCCTCTGGCAGCCGGTCGAGCAAGAACTTCGTAATGGTGGCCGGCCCGCCGATGTCCGGCGGGAAGACGCCGGTGGCGATTAGCAATCTTATTTTCTTCTCTGTGTTCATACTTCCGTTGACGGTTTCTCCTTGAAAACAACCAGTTTATAAAAAAAGAAGTTCATGACGGCGATGCCGGCCGCGGTGATGAATTGGGCAAGCATATACCAGAGGCCGAATTTATCGACCAAGAGAAACATCGAAAGAGCGTTCAAGCCGAGACCGAATGTGCCGAATGAAAGGAATATCAGAAATTGCTTATGGCTGCTGTGCTCTTGATTTCCCTTGAAAGTCCAGAATTTCTGCAGGGTGAAGCTGACGACAGCCGCGATCAGGAATGCCAGGATTGAGGAAAAAAGATACCAGAGATGGAAGGCTTCAGTGAATAGATAAAGGAAAAAAAAGGTCGTGAAAGTAGCGGTACCGCCGGCGATCAGGAACTTTATGACTTTTATATTTTCCATTACTTTTTTTAGGGCGAACTCGACCATAGCTAAGCGGTTGCCTTGGCAGCTTGTTTCGCGCGCGCGAAGTAAAGTGCCGCTTCATACGCGCCGAAGAAGGCGCCGGTGTAGATCATGTCCCCGGCTAGCGTGTTTCTGAAAAATGGCAGTGCCAGAACGAAGTTGGACACGAGACCTTGAAGCGTATGCGGATACCAATCAAAGAAAGCCCAGACGGCAAAATTGGTGATCAGAAAAAAAAGGATCGATGAGAGAAGCGCGGCGGCCGGTACATATTGCCATTTTTTGCCGCTTATCGCCCGGCCGATGAAATAAGACAGGGCGAAAGCGAGATAGACCGAGATCATAACCGGAGCGTCGTAAAAACCGATGGAATAATCGGAAACGAGCATCGCCGCGAGCGGCAGGACGATCCCCCATTTTTTCCCGAGATAACAGCCGGCGAAGATCGACATCGCCGCGATCGGCGTGAAATTGAAAGGATGGTCGACCAGGCGCGCAGAGGCGGCCAAGACGATCACCGCGACTGCGAGCAAAATTTTCATTCGTTGGTTCATAGTTTTAAAATTTAATTATGATTAGTATTTTGATACAGTCCATCGATCTGCTTCAGGACATTCAGCCAGTCGAATTTTTTTACCGACTGGCGCGCGCGCGCCACCAGGCCGCGAGCGAGCTCCTGATCGGTCAGAAGCGCGACGAGCGCCCGCCCGATCGCCGCCGAGTCTTTCGGCTCGATCAAAAGTCCATTCTCCCGATCCGTAATCACGTCCGGTATGCCGCCGACATTAGTGCCGACGACCGCTAGGCCGCAGGCCTGCGCTTCGATGAATACGATTCCCAGACCCTCGGCTAAGGACGGACAGATGAAAACTTCTGATTTCACAAGTTCATCCAGGACGCGATCGTGCGGCAAGTTGCCTTTAAGTTCCACACAATCCCCTATCTTCAATTCTTTTATCAGGCTCTCGATCTCTCCCCTTTTGTCGCCCTCCCCGACCAGGACCAGCCTGGCGTCCGGCACTTTCGCAAGCACCTCCGGCCAGGCGCGCACGAGGTAATCCAGGCCCTTTTCCCAGGAAAGCCGCGCCACACAGATCACCCGGTGAGAGATCCTTTGCGCGCCCTGCGGTATCGCTGACAGATAAACGCCGTTCGGCGTGATGATTATCCGTTCTTCCGGCACACCGAGCCGTTTGGCTCGCTCACCCAGGAAGCGTGATATTGCGGTCACGATATGCGGACTGCGATGGATAACTCCGAAAAATAGCCGTAATATCTTCTGTCCCTGTTTCATATCCGAATCAAGATCGCCCGACTGCAGCGTCAGTATCCTTCGGGCGCGCGGATAAAGATACTTGAGCAGGACCAGCGCGCCGCCGGCATAGCTTTCCATGATTGCGTGCGCGATGACCGGTGCAAACCGCCTTGTACGAAGCGCCGCCAGTAACGGATAAAGCAGTTTATCTATCTGTTTATGGCCGATGCCGACTCTGATCAGTTTGAATGTTTTTCGCTGCTCGACGCGCGCCAATTTTTTGTCAAACCGGCCGGTCACGAGAATCATCTCGTATCGATCGCCGAGGTTTTCAACTATTTCCTTCACCATCTGCTCCGCCCCGCTCATATAGGGTTCATAAAAGGCGGAGAGAATGGCTATTTTTTTCTTTTCCATGATTATGTTTGTCGACCGGTCTAACGCGGCCGCTCGAGCTTTTTTTCCTGCTTATTCAGAAGGTGGGCGAAAGTATATCTGACTTCATTCACCAGCTCCTGCTCATTGTCGGTCATCAGGGAAATTTTGCTGTCAGCGTTGAAAAATTTCGCGCGCTTTTCCAGTCCGATGTCGGACAGATAGATCGAATCGGCATTTCTGAAGATCCAGCGATAGAACGGGAAGATGAGCTTCGACTTCAACCAACCCCGGCCCTCCTCTTCTTTGCGGTCGAAGGTCAGGAGAAAATTAAGCTTCTTGTTGGTTGACTTGAGCAAAACCGCCGCAATCGCGCCATAGCTCGCTAGGACCGACCAGACGAAACGGAAATTATGCTGCTTATTGATGGCTCGCGCTTTGGACGCCCCCGACACGGCCAGCAGATACTTGTCCAGGCGGCTACCGAAGCCGATGCGATGGATATGGGTATTACCGCGCTGTTCGGTGGCCGGCAGGTTGCGGCGCATCTTCGCGGTGATTATATGAAATTCCGTCTCCGGCATCATGGCGATCAGATCGGATAACGCTGTCTCGGCCGGTCCCATGTCCGGAAAATAGCTGGTCGAAAAGATCAGGATCTTCTTATCCGGCATCTGGACCGAGCGGTAATAAGCGATGGTCTTGTCGATGCCGGTTTCAAGCGGCACGATCGGCTCCCAGTCCAGTTCCCGCTTGGCGAGGTTTATATCAGGCTTGCGTTTGACCGGATCGTCGGTCACTGCTTCGCGATAGATGATGGTAGATTTGGAGCCGGTCTGTCTGATGATGGTTTCGGCCAATTCTTTGATAGTAATCTCGTGCGGATTGCCCAGATTGACCGGTCCGACGAAACCGTCCTTGCGCATCATCTTATCGATGCCGGCCACCAGGTCGTCGACGAATTGGAAACTGCGCGTATATGAGCCGTCGCCATAAATCGTCAGCGGCTTGCCGGCGAGCGCCGGAATGATGAAGTTGCTCATCACCCGCCCATCGCGGACATACATGCGCGGGCCATAGGTATTGAAAATCCTGATTATTTTGATATCTACGCCGTACTGGCGATAATAGTCCATCATCAGCGTCTCGGAAACCCGCTTGCCTTCGTCATAGCAGGCGCGGGGGCCGAGCGTATAGACTTCGCCGCAATCGGTCTCGACTTGCGGCATTTTCGGATTGTGGCCGTAGATTTCCGAAGTCGATGATTGCATGATCCGCGCGCCATCACGGCGGGCGAGTTCAAGCATATTGATGACGCCATGCACGCTGGTCTTCAGGGTGTGGACCGGATCATATTGCAGGTTGACGCACTGGGCCGGACAGGCGAAATTAAAAATCCAGTCGAACTTTTCGTTGAAGCGGATCGGCTCGATGATATCGTGTTTGATGAAGCTGAAATCCTTATTTTTGAAGAGATGGTCGATATTCTGGGTCGAGTAATTCGTCTGCAGGTTGTCGAGACAGATGACGCGATGGCCTTCGTTCAGGTACTTTTCACAAAGATAGGAACCGATAAAACCGGCACCGCCGGTGACGAGTATGACTTTTTTCTTGAATTCGTCTGACATATTTGAACCAAATTACAATTAAAAAACAAAAAAAGGTCAATAGAAATTAACCTCAAATTCTTGTACTATTATTCCATATTTCGCATTATAAATCAAGAAAAAACGGATCTGGCTGACCCGTTCTTTTCTAATGTGAGAATATTAGACTAAACCCATTTCTTTTTTGTAGCCTTCGAGCCATTCTGGCAGATTGACAGTCGGCTCCCAACCGAGAAGTTCAAGGGCAAGTGAATTGTCGGCTAAGGTCGCTTTCGGCTCGATTCGCGGTTCAATATGGGTGGTCGGCCCGCCAATCATCGCCGCCAGCTCATTGGTGCTGTAATTGAAGCCACGCCCGATATTTATCTGCTCGCCTTTCCCTACCTTAGCCGACTCAGCGGCCAGAATGTTGGCGCGCACCACGTCTATGACCGAAGTATAATCACGCCGATTTTCTCCATCGCCGGTTATAGTCATCGGCTCGCCGGCCAGACGCTGACGGACAAATATTCCCATCACTAAACAATAAGCGCCGACGAGCGCCTGGCGATTGCCGTAAACGTTGAAATAGCGGAGTGAAACAGTCGGTAGCCCGTAAAGTTCAGAAAACATATTACAATAAAGCTCACCGACGTATTTTTGCAAACCGTAAGGACTCAAGGGACGGCCCGGCATGTTTTCCTTGAGCGGCATCACCTCCTGATTACCGTACGCGGACGAGGAGGCGCTGTAAATCACTTTTCTAACATTTGCATCACGCGCCGCCAACAAAACATTTAGCGTACCATTAAGATTGATATCGTTAGATGTTGCCGGATCCTCAATCGACGGCTGGACTCGCGCAAACGCCGCCAGATGAAAAACATAATCAATGCCGGAAAATAGCGGCTTGATTGTTTCCAAATTTCTGATATCAGCTTCATGGAATTTCGCAGCCGGATTCAGATTTTCTTTCTTACCGGTCGAAAGATTATCGATTATGATAACCTCGTCCCCGCGCTTGATAAGTTCGTCGACAAGATTTGAACCTATGAACCCTGCACCGCCGGTAACAAGACATTTAGACATAAAATTATTTTTTTATTGCAGCTTCTCCATATACGCCTTCGACTAAATCCAAGTCCTTGACGCTCTGGACAAGCAAATCGATGTTCTTGTCCTTGAGCGCCTCAAGCGCTGCCAAGCCAACCGGATCGCCCACGACTTTCTCATAAAGTTCGGAAAAGGCGGCAAAATCTTTGATAAAACAATGTCCGCCGGCGCCGCGGCCGGATTTATGGACCGGTTCAAGGTGAAGTTCGTTAAATTTCAATTTTGGCCGCGCCTCACCGCCGGTCTGGCCGGAATTATGCACCGGGTTTAAATGCGTCGAGCCGATGCGCGGATCAGCCGCCATGGCGGTCCGGATTGTCTGCCAATCACAGCCGAGTTTTTGCGCCAAGTCATAAAGCATGTTGATATAGATCACTTTGAAATAGAACCAACAGTTGCCGCCGTATTTGATCAATTCCGCTTCCTTGGCGGAAGAGATTAATTCATAAGGAGCTTTTGGCAGGACCGCTATCACTTCTTCGGCCTTCCCATGATAGATTTCATTATCGATCGGGATACCGATGATATTGCGGAACGGATTGGCGGCATCATAGTCAGCCGTCGCCTCGGTCAGGAATTCCGGACTATGAAGGACAAAAATATCCGGAAAATCTTTTTGAATGGCTTCGGTTGTACCTGGCAAAACTGTCGATTTAATTATCGCAGTCTTGCCTGCTCCGACCTTCATGACCGCCGCGCGCAGGATCGAATCATCAAAACCGGCCGGCGTAGTAGGCGTCGGCACAGCGATGAAAACGATATCGCATGCTTTCACTTTTTCTCCATTTTGATCGTATGGCGGCTCCAATGCGTAGCGTACTACCTTGAATCCACGTTTCTCAAAATCATCCGCGTAATGCTTGCCGATCCAGCCTTGCCCGATAAAACCGATTATTTTGCTCATATTGCTTATAAAAAATAAAATAGGGTTTACCCCGTTAGAAATGCTCAGACATCTTCGTCACTATCAGGCTATCATAAATTAACGCCATTGGTCTGATAATGTCTAATAGAATCTCTAACCGGGGTCTACTCGCCTATATGAATGAATTATAATTCATTTGATGCGGTTAATCAAGTTTGTCAGCAGTTAAAAGATAATTTGCGCATTCTTGCTTAACTTTTGATCATATTACTGCTAAAATTTAGATGAGATGAAAAAGATACTTTACCTCATAACCCAATCGGAGATCGGCGGCGCCCAGCGCTATATCTTGGATTTAGCGCGCGCGCTCAAGGGTGAATTTGAGATAACCGTCGCTTTCGGTTCGCCTTCCCCCTGGAACCTGAATCACAAGGAAACAAAAGGCAAGCCGTTTGAACAGGGCGAGTTAGCGACAAGGCTTGCTGAAGAAAACATCCCTTTTCATATCCTACCTCATGTCGTGCGCACCATTTCACCGCTTTCGGATATCCGCGCCATATTCGAAATCGCCAAGCTCATCAAAAAAATCCGCCCTGATATCGTACATCTCAACAGCTCAAAAATCTCCATCCTCGGCTCCCTCGCCGCTAAATTATGTTCCATGTTACGTGTTCCGTGTTACGTGGTTTACACCGTCCATGGCTGGGTCTTTAACGAACCGGAGGCGCGCTGGAAAAATATCCTGTTCAGGTTCGCGGAAAAATTCACCGCCCGCTTCAAAGATAAAATCATCTGTATCGACCGGCTCGATTACGGCATCGCTCTAGAAGACCTGAAACTGCCGGATAATAAATTATCCATCATCTATCACGGGCTTGATCTTAACCGCTACAACTTCCGTCCGCGCGAGGAGGCGAGAAAAGCGCTCGCCGCCAACCTACCCGCCGGCAGCTTCGCGGCCGACACGATCATTGTCGGCTCGATCGGCAATCTCTACGCGACCAAGGGTTTTGAATACTTCATCGAGGCGATGGAAAAAGTTGTCAGCGGATTGAACTTGCCGATCAAGGCCGTCATCATCGGCGAGGGGCCGGAGCGCGATGAACTTCAGAAACTTATTTCAAAAAAATCGGCGTTAAAAGGCAAGATGTATCTTTCGGGCGGCATAACCAACGCGGCCGAGCTCCTGCCGGCCTTTGATTATTATCTGAACACCTCTGTCAAAGAAGGCTTCCCCTATTCCATCCTTGAGGCGATGGCCGCCGGCCTGCCGATAGTCGCGAGCGAAGTCGGCGGCATTCCGGATATGATCACCGACCGCGAAAACGGCCTGCTGGTCGCGGCGAAAAACAGCGAGGCAATCGCGACCAGATTGCTTAATCTGATGAGTGATGAAGACTTGCGCCAAGCGCTGATCGAGCAGGCAATCTACGACGCCCGCAACCGTTTCACGCTCGGTTATATGATCGAAGAAACGAAAAAATTATATTCGTCTTAATATATATTTTCTCTCAAACTATTTACCCCCACACCCTGGCAGACTTTATCCAGACAAAATAATTCGTATTAGTGTGAAGGTAAAACTATGGATGACGCCCTTCGTATTCTGGGTGTGGGGGTGTACCTAAAATTAGCCTAAATTATAGGCTTTTTTTAATCCGGTTGAGACAGTAGCCAGGGCGTGTAATTTATTTTTCCACCGATCTGCTGGCCGAGACCGGCCGCGTTATTGATGTAATCATACGGGCCGCTGGCATCGCCCCACCAATTATTAATTGCGGAAATGAAATTTGAACCGTTATTGAATAATCCTCCTTCTGTATTATTGATCAAAGATGTGTTGCTGATTTCTACGGTGCTCGCGCCATAAGCCTGGAAGCCGACACTATTATGGCTGATCTCGCTATGATTGATCACAACCTCACCGTCTCTGACCGCGATGGCCGGATAGGTCGGTACCATGATAATTGCCAGACGGACATTGGTTCTGACTTTTTTCGGTTTGGCGGACACAAGCCAGCCGGCCCGGCCGACGTAGTGCACCTGCGCGTGATCCAGATCAAGTCTGCCCCCGGGCGCTATATACATCCCAAACCAATAATCGGTGAACGGCGGTACGACCTGCCCCGGCGTCAGCCGATTGTCGTAGATCGAAGTAAAGGTTATCTTTTTGTCTGCCGTGCCAAGCGCGTTAAGTTCACCGTAGATTGTCATATACGCATCGGCTTCGAATTTGATGATTGTGCCCGGCTCAATATTTACGATCTGGCCTGCCGGAATTTGGATGGGGTCGCCTGACGGCACGCAATACGGATCATGTCCGGCGGTCAGCGTATCGATTGTAATATTATAATCCGCGTCGATCGGAATCGTCCGGCAGACCGGAGGAACGAGCGGCATCGCGCCTGATGCATTCTCCGGCTGTGGCGGATCTAAAACGATAAAGTCTGTGTCATTACTGTCACTATCCGTATGATTGGCGTCTCGGCTGATACTCGCCTTGTTGCTCGGCGCTAGGGCGCTGCCGGCACCTTCGAACTCGGAGGCCGTGCCGTAACCGACAAAGTCGATGACTGATATCGCGAACCGGTTAGTGATTGCCTCGTTATCCTTCACCAAAGCCACTTTACCGGCCGTGGCCGCGAGATTAATGTTCCCTGCCGCTGCCGGAGCCGGTAAATCTTGCGTTCCGCCTGAGCCGGCCTTCTCTTGGATGAGATAATGGGATTTTGACAAAATTACTCCGGACAGAACCGTAATATTCGATCCGAAAGCACCGCTGGCTGAGGCGTACTGGATCGACCAGCCATCGAGCGATATATCATGTCCGGTCGGATTATAAAGTTCGATAAAATCATTCTTATAGGTCGCGCCGCTATTGCCGCCGCCGCCGTAAATCTCGCTGATCACGACTTTATCCGGTTCAGCGGCGGCAATCTTCGTTTGAACACCCTGCCAGGCGCTCACGTTCCCTGCGCGGTCGCGCGCGCGTACCCGGAAAAACAATTCGTCGCCCGAGGTCGCGGTCTTGTCAAAAATTGAAGAGGTGGCAATGATGCCGGAAAACCAAGTCTGCCAATCGTCTGCGTTTATCCTGTACTCCAGGTCGAATGTGGCCATACCGCTGACTTCCGTGCTCGAAGCAACCTTGTCTTCTCCCATCCAGTATACTGGAATACTGGATGATGCGTATTCGGCGTCTAACGGCACGAAATCCACGGTCGGCGCTGTCAGATCGACCAGCCAGGTCGTGCTGGCGATGGCGCTCGTGTTCCCTGCCGCGTCCACTGCCTTTACTGCTAAAACATGCTGACCTTCACTGAGATATTCGATCGTCGTCGTCGCGGCGCACGCCTGCCAGGCTAGATCATCGACATTGCAGGAAAAATCGACCGGTGATTCGTTCGATTGCAGGATGAATTCGCTCGTGCTTGAGTTGCTGAACATGAAAACGCCGGAGATTATGTTTATCGTGGGCGCAAGCGTGTCAGCGGGGATGATGATCTCTTCCGCCGCCAGCGCCGGCGGCGGACCGGCCAGCATCATGAAGCCGAGGTTGGGGATAGGATTCACCACCCCGGCCTCCGGCCACCCCTCCTTGCCAAGGAGGGGATTTTCTCTACCTTCTCCCCCGTTTTCTCCCTCTCCTTTATAAGGAGAGGGTTGGGGTGAGGTCTTCTGCGGGGATGGGACTCCCTGCTTCAGCACCCGCGGATTCGTAATTTTAATCACCGGTTTCAGTTTCGTTATCGGCTTAATGATTTCCTCGACCGCCTTTTCCCCGAGCACCGCCGCCCGGTTGGCGGCTGACTGTGCTATTTCCTTATTTGCTTCAACAAAATAATCTATATTTTGTTCAGCTAATTTGGTCTTTTCTGGAATCGTATTTAATATAAAATCTGAAGCATTGATATCAAAGGAATTCCACATAGCTAATGAGGTTGATTTCAAATCGTTTTTAAAATTGCTGAATGGTGAAACTATTTTTTGCCATAAACTTAATTCTTGCTTTTGCTTTTTCTCTTCATCAATCTTTGCGAATTCCCGCTCAAAATAGCCAATAGCACCAGCGCTCGCACCGACTGCTTTGGGATATAACATGTTCCAATAGTCTATGTTGAGTTTGGTGTCGTCAATAAAAACAAAGTCGGGATTAATTGAATCGGGAGAAAAAGTAAATGCTATTCTATAATCAATTCCATTTATGTTATTCATTAAGTATCCAATATTTTTACCATTCATGGTGCCCTTTATAATTCTATTACTAGAAAACTGGGATGTGTCCGCTCTGTCGTAACTAATAAAATTATTATGCGAATAAGTGGCTAATTCATCGGCAATAGTATTCAAATCATCAACCTGAATATAATCAATTTTACTTCTATTAATTACCCCATTTGCTTTAGCCCATAATTCAAAGATATCACCGTTTTTATGAGTATCATCTCTGGTGTGCGCCGGAACGGTCATATCTTGGAGCAAATGCAAAATATGACCGACACCCTTATGGGCGTCAGCGGTGTTGCCGGCGCGATAATAATTAAGAATCGCCGGCACGGAAAAATCACCGGTCGCGCTATCCTGCGCCCAGAGCCATTCTTTGGCCGAATGGATCGGCAAATTTTTGAGCAAATCCGGCACCTCGCTCGTGTCCGCGAGCCCCTGACCTGTTTCCGGATTATAGTAATGATTGAGGTAGCGCGGATTCACGTCCTCCTCGGTCGAGCCCTGGCTGATCAGCTCTGCATCCGAAGCAGACAATTTTTTGTCCGCTTGTTCGTTGAAAATATCAATCGCCGCCAAGGTCAACTTAGGGTGCGTTTCATAGTTGTCATAAGCCAATGCAACAGAGGTAATAAAGATAATTGATATAATGATAAGAATTTTAAATTTTTTCATAAAATTTTGTTTTATAACGAATCTATATGCCAGTAACCTGATATGTCTTTACTAAAAGTTACGCCGTTATATTGTTGGGTGCCATAATCAATTTCAAATTGAGCATAATTTCCCTCAATTTTTTCAAGTTTTAATTTTTCGGGAAGAGATTTTTTCCATTTTTCGAGCTCTTCTTTTTTAGTTACGTTCTCAAAGACTTTTTTCCATCCTTCTCTACGACTAGGACTAATCTGCTCCAGTGCCTCAGTAAAATCATCCTTCAGCACCGCTTCGCGGAATTTCGCGTAAACTTCCTCTGGCGTATTCTTGGCCGGCGTTTCAACATACTGATCGCCCAGCGTTTTAACGACAAAATCATATTGCGCCCTTGTCATCCATTTCCCATTGTACTGGACGATGTCACCGGTTTTTATCCGGTAATATTGATAGCCAAAAACGACGACCGCGAGGCCGAACAACGCGCCGACGGTTATCCCTGCGATTTTTAGAATTTTTTTAAGCTTTTCCATAATTTTAAGAAATTAATTAATCGTTATACACACCCCGACCTACGGCCACCCCTCTCAAGAGGGGAATGAATACGGGAAAAACACACCCCGGCGCTCCGCGCCACCTGCCCGCCATTGCTACGCGCAGGCGTTGCGGGCGGGCCCCTCTCAAGAGGGGAATATAAACAATCAAAAAATCCCGCGAAGTTCTATCGCGCAGATTTTATTCCCTTTTTTCCATCATCTTTATTCTAATTTATCAAAATTTTCCTTATTCTCAAAAACCCGGTCTACAAGCTTGAAAAGTCTTTGTTCGAAATTCCGGCACCGAGTTTGCGCATCAGGCTGAAGGCGTCTGCCTGGCGGCCGAGGAAGTAACGCTTGTTGTCGGCCGGATTGATGTACCAGGCTTCGCCGTGGTTCTGCACCTGAAGGAGTATCTTGCCGGCGTTTTTCTTGGCAAAGGCCGGGTCAAGGTTCAGTTTTACGCCGACCGCGGTCGGACTGTAGCCGGTCTCGAGTTCCTCTTTATCATTATGCCCGTCCGCGTCTGTGTCTTTTTTTGTCTTATCAGTGCCGATCGCGTCCTCGAACAGGTCCGGCAGGCCGTCCGTGTCTGTGTCCGGGCCGGCGAGCGAGCTCAAGCCGATCGCAATCTTTAAGAGGTCGTTATTGACAATCCCGATCCCCTTCTCGCGCATTATGCGGTAGGCGTCTTCCGGCCGCCCGAGCGAATAGATCTTCTTGTCCGCCGGATTCAGGTAATACGCCTCACCCTTGCTCTCGACTTTCAAAATTATCTTCCCGGCGAGGCGCGCGAACATGGTCAGACTCTTGGGCGCGATACCGATAGCGCTGGCGGTCGTCTGGCTCGCGACGGTAGGTTGCGTGCTGTTGCTCGTTGCCGAGGTGTTGGTAGTCGTGTTGGTCGTTGCCGTGTTGCCACTCGTACCGCTCGTACCGGTCGAAAGGAAGGCGTCATTGTCCGGCGTCCTGAAACTTGAGATGCTATATTGCTGGGCCTCGCCGTTCGTCAAGGTCGCGTTGTATTCATAGACCGTTTCCGGCTTTAACCCCGTCAGGGTCAGCTTGTGCTCGCTCTTCGCCGCGTCACTGACGCTCTTTTCGGTCGAGATGAAATTTTTCTGATTGTATTTCATCGAAAGCGAAGAATTCTTGCTCGTCGTCCAGATCATCTCGACCGAGGTCGAGCTGAGGTTCTTGATGCTGTGCGCCAGGATGCTGAAACTCTCGTAATCCGCCTGGCTCTTTTGGACGGTGACCGTAGTCGAGGTGGCGTTATTGTTATAATTAGATTCGATCAGATCGTTCTTCTGGTTGATCTTATATGATATCGTATTCTGCCCCGGCTGGTTGAAAGCGCCGGTATAGACATACGTATATATGCCGCCGGGATTCAGGGGAGCGGCAGCGGTCGGGACCGCGGCCTTGACCGTGGTCGTCCGGTCGTAATTACTGATATCGATCGCCACCTCGAACTGTGACAGGCCGGCCGCGTTGACCAGGCTCGTCTTGCCGCTGTTCTTGATATTGAAGGTGATGTCAAACGCTTCCCCGAGGATGAGCGTGCTCTTGCTGATGATGATCGCGTCGACCGCCAAGTCCGCGTCAGCCGCCGTGTAGACGGTCAGGGAATTTTCCGCCTTGTTATTGCTCTCGTTTGTCTCGTTCTGCTGGACGCGCGGGTCGATAGTAAAACTGATCTTTTTCGCGCCGGCGGCAGTGAACCAGCCTTTGAAGCGATGATACATGTAACCGCCCTTGGGGATATAATTATTGATGGTCGGGCTGACACCGGTATATTCGCTCACAAAAAAATCACCGAGATTGTAGTTGACTTCGAGGCCGGTGGAATCGATGAGATTGACCGTGCCGTTATTTTTCGCCTTGACCGTGATGGTCAGCGGCTGTTTGACGATCGGATTGGGAATGTCCCAAGAGATCGACTCGACGACCATATCGTACTTGGCGTTCTCATCGACGGCGGCGGAAGCCGTGCCGGCACAGAATATGAATGAGACGGCCGCAATCAAGATAATGATTTTTTTTGGCATATTTTTATATTTACGCGAATTGTTACCGTATTATCAATAATCTCACCCCTCACCCCAGCCCTCTCCCCGTTAGGGGCGAGGGGGGAATAGTGGCCTCACCCCGACCCCTGCTCGCGCAAGCGAGGCGGGCGGGTCTCCTTGGTAAGGAGAGGGGGAATTTGGCCGCCGCGCGCAACACACCTCCCCCTTCGGGTACTCCTCTCAATAGGAGAAAGGGATAAATCTTAGGGCTATTTCGCTTTATTGTAGGCGTCGGTGAGCGCGTTCAGAAAATCCGCGTATTTCTTCAGGAGCGACGGATTCTTTTCGTTCACCAGATTCACCTGCTCGATGGCCTTGTCCGTCTGCTTGTCGAGAAAATATATCTGGGCAAGATCCATCCGGTAATCATACCGTTCCGGTTCCGAGTCGATGAGCTCAAAATAATATCCGATCGTCTCCTTGTAGCGTTTGGTATTGATGAGATAGCTTATTATCTGTGTCAGCACGCCTTTGTTGTGCCGGTACTCCTGCGTTATCCCTTCATCAAAATATTTTTTCGCCTTGGCCGGATCTTTTTTTAAGATGGCCGAAGCGAGCATCAGTTTCGGTTCTCCGAACCAGGGCAGGCGCGCGATCAGGTCTTCCATCACCTTGATCGCCTTGTCCTCGCTGCCCTTGATTCCCTCTTGTTCTTCTTTGAGATAAAGATTGAAAAGAAGGTAGGTCCCCTCGGGGCGCGTCGGGCTCAAGACGACCGCCTGCTCGAGAAGATTTTTCGCCTCTTCCAACTCCTCTTTGGTCTTAAAATTATTGATCAGGAGCTGGCCGAGATGCAGGTTGAGCCGCACATCGAGCGGATAATTGTCGTGAGCGAACTTGAGCTTCTCGGCCGTCAAGGCGTAATATTTCGCCTTCTCCTCCTGGCTGATCGTCTGGTTGCCGGCGACCAGCGCGTACATCTGGCTCAATTGATAGGCGGATTCGGCGCTGCCGAACCTATATTCGAGCGCGCGGGCAAAAGCCTCGCGCGATCGTGCCGTATCAGCCAGGACGAAGCGATAACCGACGTATAAGTTGCGATTGATGGCGAGCGGCAGGTAGACAAGTTTATAAATAGCGAGCGCGGCCAAAACCACGATGCCTATCATGACGAGATCGGTCGCTGATCGCCGGCCGACCGGCTTTGCCGCCGCCGGCTCCTCAACCCTCTGTCGGAAACCGATCAGACCGATCAGCAGGAAATAAAAGATCGCGGTGGTCAAGACGTCAAAGACGAAAAAATTATGGATGGCGTAAGCGATGAGCAGGCTCGTAAGGATCGCGAACGCCTGGTGTCCGGTTTTGCGCTTTTTGAACAAGAGATAGAACAGCCAGCCGAGGATAGAGAGATACGAAGCCAGGCCCAAGACGCCGGCGGCCGAGAGCTGGTCGAGATAGATGTTATGCGTGCGGTCGAACCAGTCTTCACTGATCGCCGGCGTGTAGTATCTATTGTAGACCGCGTCGAAATTTTCCATGCCAACGCCAAGGACCGGATTATCCTTGAAGCTCCCGATCGCCATCTGCCAGACCAAGAGGCGGTTCTTGACCGTCGGGTCGGCGAGCGAGATGGTCGCCAGACGCCTGACAAGTTCGATATCAGACTTAGCCAGCCTGCCCCGTTCGATATAAGCGGCCACGCCGGTGATTATGAGTATGGCTAATATCACTGCCGAATATTTTTTCAACCTGCCGGAGGCGAAAATACTATTCAAAATGAGATAAACGATCAGCCCGGCGGCCAGGCCGAGAATCGCTCCGCGCGTCTGAGTGAGCATCAGGACAAACAGTTCGATTACCGCGGCCAGGAGCGCCGCGACGCGGTATTTCTTGTCGTCTTCCAGAAAATAATAATAAAGAGTAAGTCCGAGCGAGAGCAGGAGGAAGCCGGCGAAAAAGGCGGCATTGCCGAGCGTTCCGGCGGTCCGGCTCGCCCCCGCCTCAAAGACGCTCAGCAGGTTGAAGCGCTGGAACAACCCGTATAAAGCGCCTAAAAGGCCGACCAAAGCCGTGAGCCGAAGATAGATCCGCCAGTCGCGCGTGTCCGGCAGAAAATTAATAAGGAGTAACAGATAGCATGTAACGAAAAAAAGGCCGGAGAGCCCTTCCATGCGCTCGAAGTTTGACCAGAAACTCTTGTAAAAATCCAGACCGAAGATGGCCGCGGCCAAGTTGATGACAAAAAATACAACGACCAGGATAAAGGCCGTATTTACTCTCGGCCGGTATCGGGCGTAGTCGAGCCATAAGAGAAAAAGATACATGGCCGAGGCGATGATGACAAGCGCGCGGAAAAAAATGGTCTTAGTGATGATGAATGGAAAAAAGAAACCCTGGATGTAAAGCAGAGCGATGAAAGGCACCGCGTAGAGGCTGTATTTTATGAGTCTGGCAAGT
>Ga0172379_10001107_pt1 | contig 57833 bp, 46 predicted proteins | sample GrowelOW334metaG_FD_119756 | JGI IMG/M metagenome (GOLD analysis project Ga0172379, IMG submission 119756) | Groundwater microbial communities from an aquifer near a municipal landfill in Southern Ontario, Canada - Groundwater well OW334 metaG | ecosystem: Environmental > Aquatic > Deep... | reverse complement strand
TCAACGACCAGGCTCCGTTCGGGTCCAAGGTAATCCGGGCCTTGGGGAAGCGCCTCGCCAGCGCCTCCACGGCCCTCATTTCGTCCTCCCCGCTCATCACCCCGCCCTTCAGCTTGAAATCCTCGAAGCCGTAGCGCTCGTGGGCAGCTTCCGCCAGGCGGACGATGGAGTCAGGCGTCAGGGCCTCTTCGTGCCTGAGGCGCGACCATGCGTCTTTGGCCTTGGAATCCTCCAGGTAAGGCAGGTCGGTCTTCTTCCTGTCGCCGATGTAGAACAAATAGCCGAGCATGCGCACCGCGTCGCGCTGCTGGCCCTCGCCCAGAAGGGCGGCCACCGGCAGGTTCAGGAATTTGCCGAACAGGTCCAGCAAGGCCGCCTCGATGGCGGTGAGTACGTTGTCCGCGCGGAGGTTGATCTCGTGGGGCTGCCTGAGCACCGCCGCCTCGGCCTCGCTCGTGACCTTGTGAACCAAGGTCCTGGGGCCTGTCGCGCCCTTACCGAGCAACTGGTTCCGTACCGAGTCCAGGATGCCGTTCAGATCGCCGATCGAACGGCCGACCACCAGGGGACGGGCCTTTTCCAGGTTCTGGCGAATACCCTCACCTCCGGGTACTTCCCCTACTCCGGTCTGGCCTGAATCATCCTTCAATATCACCAGGTTGCGGGTAAAAAAGGGCGAATGGGCGCCGCAGAGGTTCAGCAACATGCTGTCGTGGCCGGCTACCGGAACCACCGTCATTTCGGTTACATGGGGAGCCTGACTGGTCTTCTGTTCCTGCATACCTGTATCCTTCATTCAAATTTACACTCAGCCAACCCGTTCTGCACCAGCCGCTTCGGTGGCCTTCAGGCGCTGGAAACGCGGCAGGGTATGGAGCACCGCCAGCTTTTCCGCGTCGGTCTCGTTCTTGGTCCTTATCGCCTCGTACAGCTGCAGGTGGCTCTTGTAGGACTCCTCGCAGACACCCGGTGTCAGGTTCTTGTACCGGTACGGCCGGAGCATCACCTGTATGGTTTCCAACAGGAAAAGAATCAGGGGGTTGCGGCAGATGCGCGCCATGAGAACGTGAAACTCCTCGTCCAGGGCAACGAAGGCCTTGCGGTCGTCCAGCATCCCGGCCTGCCTGGACAGGTTCGTTTCCAGGTTGAACAGGTCATCTTCGGTACGGTACTTGATCGCATTTATGAATATTTCCTTATCCAACAATGCTTTGACCGCATAGACGCTGACAGTGTCCGTATCCTTTCCCAACATGCCCAGCCGAAAGAAAAGTACGAACAGCGTATCCAGGTCTCCAGGTGACAACTGTTTGACGAAGGATCCCGCCCGGGGATGCATGTCTATGACGCCCAGTGCCGAGAGTGTGATGAGGCCGGTGCGCACCTGGCTCTGGTTGCAGTCCCACAGGATTGCCATCTCCCGGATCGACGGAAGTTTCGTACCAACCTGTAGGTCGTTGTCCACGATGTACTGGATAAGCTTGATCGCGACGGTATTGGTCAACATCGGATGCTCCCTGCCCTCTTCCCAAACTGATAATCAGTGATTATCATTGGTAATCAGATTGTATAACGGTTCTGATATGCCGTCAATAAAAATCTTCGCAAAAAGATCAGGCATGTCAGGACGTTCAGGTATACATTCATGCAGGGGTGGTAAAATGAAACTCGCCTTTCGGATTGGCATACTGGCCTTGGTCGCCCTGCAGCTGGGCGGCCCCTTCCTGCCCTTCGGGGTCAGAACAGCCATGTCCATCGCCGCCGCGCTGGTATTTGTCACGGGCTTCCCCCTCATGGGCAGGGGCTTCCGCATCGCCGCCTCCATGTTTCTGCTACTTGGCGCGGCCATGCTGGCTGCAGGCGGGAAACCCCTGTCGGAATGGGTACGCGCAAGTGTTTCGATGACCAGCATAATCTGCATAGTCGCCGTGATGCAGACCTTTTCCATGCCAATCCGACTGGGCGCCTACGATGAGGCCATCCGTACCTGGCTTGGAAGCAGGTTTAAGGGGAAACGGCCCCTATTCATGTTCACGACTTTCGCTACCCATCTGTTGGCAAGTTTCCTCAACCTGGGGGCGATTCCGGTGATCGTCTCGCTCTTCGGCGACGCGCTCAAACGCCGTATGCCCAACCATGAACGCTTCTTTGCCTCTGCCGCTACGCGAGGATACGTATTGGCGGCCCTATGGTCACCCGGAGCCGTCAACCTCTACCTCATCGTCCAGGCCACCGGGCTTTCCTGGTCCCGGGTATTCCTTCCCGGGTTCCTGCTGGCTGTATCCGGCATGTTCCTGTCGTACCTGCTCGAAACCGGGAGGAACGGCATGCTGGGAGGCAAGGCACTTGGGGACATTCATGAACAGACAGCCGGAACAGCACAGGACACCAGCCCACCAGAGCAGCAAGTGAAAGAGATTAAGTCCGAGGTTGGAATCAAAGTTGAGGCTGCTGGAGCCAGGACTGACTCGCGTTCAAGGGCCTGGCACATCGTGGCGGTCGCCGCAGCCTTTGTGGCGGTCGCCGCCCTGATGGAACGCTTCAGCCTGGGAAGCTCTTCCAACAGGGTTGTCATGGCGGGGGCATTCACATCCCTTGTCTGGATGCTCTCACTCGTCCGGCGTCCGGGGATTTCCGGAATCATCAGGACTTATTGGACCGAGGGCCTGCTCAAGACGGCAGACATCGCTCCATTTTTTGTGGCGATGGGTCTTTTTTCCGGCGCCTTGGAGAATTCGGGCCTCATGGACCTGGTTGGACCCGTGCTTCAACACGTCTCGGCCATCCTGGGAGGCGCGACCGTGGTGCCCATCGGGATGCTCATCATCCTTGGCTCCCTCGTCGGGCTGCACCCCTTCATAACCATCGTTCTCTTCGGAAAGATGCTCATGCTCGCGTCCCTGCCCATTCCTCCCCTCACCATTGCCCTTAGCCTGGCGGTGGGAGGCGCCTCAGCCTACATGGTCTCGCCTTTCGCGGGAGTGATCATGACCGTATCCAAACTCATGGGAGCGAAAGCTTCCGACGTGGCCATCCGCTGGAACTGGCGTTTTGGCATACTTTTCTTTTCTACGGGCATGGTGTTCGCCTTCACCTGGGGAGCCATTTTCGGCTAGGGTCAGACCCTCGGCCTATAGATGTCATCACGGAATTCAATGCTCCAACGAGTACCCGGACTGGTTTCCGTGTCGTATACAACCTTCCCATGAAGTTGGTCCTCGACCAGCGAAAACACGTTTTGTGCCCCAAGCCGGCCATCCCGGCGAAGGTCGCAATCGGGTGGCAAGCCGACACCGTTGTCTGCAATCTCCATCTGGATGGGACCATCGGCCGTCCTGTGAAGGCCGATACGGACTTGCCCCTTCCTCCCCTCAGGGAAGGCGTGCCGGAAAGCATTGGTGATCAGTTCGTTCAAAACCAGGCCACAGGGGATGGCGCTGTCGATCAGCAGGGTAATGGGTTCCAGTTCCAACAGTACAGTGATACGGGACGAGATATGGCAGCTATCCGATAGTTGTGAAACCAGTTCTTCCAGGTATTCTTTAAGATTGATACGGGACAGGTCCTGAGCCGCGTACAGTTTCTGGTGCACCAGGGCCATGGAACGGATGCGAAGTTGCGCATCGCTGAAAGCCGTGGTCAAACCAACATCATCGGCAATCAGCGCCTGCATGTCGAGCAACCCTATTATCACCGCCATATTGTTCTGTGTCCGATGGTATAGTTCTCGCAACAGGGTTTCCTTTTCCGCCAGTGAACGCCTCAACTCTTTTTCAGCCTTCTTTTGAACGGTAATGTCGCGGCCAAAAACCGAAATGCCGTAGACCATACCGTCCCGCCGAAGAAGGTTGAAGGTCAGTTGCAGGACATTTGACCCGGCCGAAACATCGTAGTCTGTCGTGTATGGGCCTTCGGCAAGGGCCTTCCCGTAGAAATCTATCCACGTGCGAGCGAATTCCGGGGTTGGCAGGAGCGCATCCGGCGCGTCGCCAACCCGGATGGAAAGGCCGCGCTTCTCCATAAAATAATTTTGCAGGCCATCGTTGAAGGTGAGCAGCCCGAAACGTTCCGCATCCACCGACCAGATCATGTCCGGAGTGCTGTTGACTATCGCGTTGATAAGTTCCCGCGATTCCCGTAACGCCGCATCTGCCACCTTTCTCTCGTTGATATCCCGGCTGTTCAGGACTATGGCACCCACCACGGGATTCGCCAACAAATTGTTGGCGGTTGTCTCAAGCCAACGCCAGGTTCCGTCCTTATGTCTTGCCCTATATTCCAGAACCGTTGTTCCACCAGGTATCGCCATAAGCTCAAGGAAAGCCCTTGAATTGTTTTCCAGATAATCGGGGTGGACAAATTCGATACTCTTGTGACCGATCATTTCCTCTGGCGGATAACCGAGAAGCTGCGAATACGAGGGACTTGCGAAAAGAATATTCCTTTGATTATCGATAAGGATGATACCGTCATAACTGCGTTCTATTATGGCACGGAAGCGGGCTTCACTCGCCTGAAGTTCTTCTTCCCGGCGCCTTCGTTCGGTGATATCCTCTATGAAACCCTGATAGATATTAAGGCGGCCTTCAGGGTCAAGTATCTGGTGCACTTCCATCCGGCCAAGAAAGGTGTTGCCGCCCTTGCGTTTGAATAGGATTTCGAAGTCCTTGAGGCCGGGTTGTTCCTCCCGAAACCGGATCCATTCCTCCCGTTGCTTGGGATCGGCGTATACTTCCGCGGGATGGAGTACCTCTGCCTGAAACTCCTCAGGCGACGAAAAGCCAAAGGTTCGGGCGAATGCCGGATTCACCGCAAGGATGCGCCCCTCCCTGGTGGTCTGGAATATGGCCTGGTTGGCATTCCGGAACAGCTCCCGGTAACGTGCCTCGCTCTCGCCCAGTCGCGCCTCTCCGCGTTCTGCCTTGATCTGGTTGCTCTTGAGGAAGGAGAAAATGAATACCACCAGGATTATCGTCGCACCATGAATGACAATAAGGTCGATAAGGTCGGTTAGGGCGAAACCGGCGGGGGCCTGAAATTCAGGTGGCGTATTCAATTGAAGTATGCCAAGCAGGACAAACGCGATGAAGGAGCAGATAGAAATTCCCACCAATTGCCGGCGTTCAAGAAGCAGGGCGGCTGCTATCAGGATTGCGGGGAAAGCCTGGAACGCCGAATCCCGCATGCCATCATTGAGAATCGCCAGACCGAACAGGCCCCCCATGAAAGCCCAGACCAGCAGGTTCGAGGCAAGCTTGGGATATCCGCGTTTGTACAGCACGAATGAAAGAATCGTCGCAATTTCAAGCAACACCATCGGCACAAGGTTGTATGAACGGCTGAAAACAAAGTAATAACAAATGAAAAGGGCCAACATCCCCGTCGCGACTATCCACGTGAGCAGGAAAATACGGGAACGCTTCCACGGCTCCTTCGCGTCTGTATCGGGGAGGGAGAAAAATTTTCTGAACCCGTTCATGCGTCGACCACCTGTGGACATTGTCGCCTAAACGCCCGCTTTCCGCTATACTTTTTTGATGGCCACGACCAAAGGTGCTAACCTGAAGGGACAGCTCCTGGCGGGAACAAAAGGTCCGGTTCGAAAACCAAGGGAAGTGGCATGTCATGCATGTGTACATGCGCTAAAAGAATTAAACTGTAGAGGAATTAATATGCACGCCGGAAAAATGATAGCCCCCATACTCATTGTTGCCTTCGCGGTTTCCTATTATGCTATGCTTGGAATATCATTGATTCGCTTCAGCCTTCCGGTCGCGATTAAGGCTGTGGTTTTGATTGTATCTGGCCTTGTTTCCGTGATTCTGATATATGTCCTCATCGAGAGGATAAAAGAAATAAGGAGAGGTGAAGAAGATGATCTTGGTAAATACTGATTTCATATCCGGCAAGGAATTGATTACCCTGGGACTGGTGAAGGGCGGTACGATTCAATCCAAAAACATCGGAAAGGATATCGTGCAGGCATTCAAATCACTGGTTGGCGGTGAATTGGTAGCCTACACCGAGATGATGAATGAGGCAAGGGCCCTGGCGACAAAAAGAATGGTGGAAGAGGCCGGGAAACTCGGTGCGGATGGCATCGTTAATATACGGTACGCCTCCTCCGCCATCATGCAGAATGCGGCAGAAGTGATAGCCTATGGAACGGCGGTAAGCTTTAAAAAGTCCCTCTGAACGAAGGGGGCCAGAAAAAACGATGGGCAAGGACAAGGCCGAGACTGCCGATGTAACCCTTACAGGCGAGAAACTGGTAAAGGAAACCTGCCGCAGGATACGGCTGGCCCGCAGCCACTGGGACGCCCACGAAAACGCCTCCTGCCGGACAGAACGGGACCGGGCACTGCAATTGTATGCCACCCTGACTCCCGAACAGAAAAAGAAAATTCCCCAGGTCCTGCTTGTCTGGCTTCGTTACCGCAGCGAGAAGTATTTTGGCGCGGACAGGACAGCGCCTGGCGGGAACAAGCGATCCGGTTCGAAGAAAAAGGGCAGTGTAACGAAGATTACGGGTAGTTTACCCCTTGGATGATACCGCGTTCCCACTTTCAGCCAATGCAGTCAGGGTGGCCCGTAACGCGACCCCGTCGTCGGCATTGATGATTTCCACGCCCCAGCGGTCCAGCTTGTCCAGATATGACTCCGGGTTCTTGGCACCCAGGATTATGCGGAGGCCGCGACGGCGGGCGGCGTCGATGAACTCGTCGTAGATGAAGGGTCCGTCCAGATTCAGCCAGGTGACGGGCGCATCCCCTACCTTGAGCCGCAAAAAAAGCCCCGCCAGGAACGTACGGAAAACGGGGAATTTCCCCAATCCGCCGATGCAGAGTCCATAGGTCAGGCTCGGGTCCAGCGCATGGCAGGCGGCGATATCCCCCCTGTCGAAGGATTGGATCAGGATATCCTGGGGGCCGTAGCCAAAACGGTGGACCAGATCGACAACCAGGGCAGAACAGCCCCTGGATTTTATCTCGAGCATGGGTTTGATCCTTTTTCCCACCTGTTCGAAGAATTCCTCCAGGGTCTGGATGCGTTGACCGTCGGCGTAGCGGAACCGTTGCAGCTCATCCAGGGAATAAGTCTCCATCGGACCAGTTCCGTCCAGCAAGGGGTCGATGCGTTCGTCGTGGAATACGACCAATCGGCCATCACGGGTCTTTTTCACATCGAACTCGATATAATCGAAGCCCTTCTCCATGCAAAAGGCGAAAGCAGCCCGGGTATCCTCGATCGCGTGGATCCTGGTACCCCGGTGTCCGGAAATAAGCGGTTTCCCCATCGTCTGCCTCCGTTCGTCTGAATTCATTCAAAACCCTCACGAAAAAGAAACCAAAAAGAAATTTGACAGCAGGGCAAATCATGTTAAGCTGTTAGGGAAGCTTCTGGAATCGTTTGCAGTATACAACTTTTGTTTGGAGTCATGCATGTCCAATTTGAGAATAGTGAACCTTACCAAAAGGTTCGATGATGTAGTTGCTGTGGATAAGATCAACCTTGACGTGGCGGAGGCTGAATTCGTAACCCTCCTGGGCCCCTCGGGTTGTGGCAAGACGACGACGCTCCGGACGGTTGCGGGCTTCTATCAAAGCGACGAGGGCGAAATCTGGTTTGGCGACAGGCTCATGAACAATGTCCCTCCCAACAAGCGGCTGGCTTCCATGTGCTTCCAGTCCTACGCCCTGTTTCCCCACATGAACGTTCTGGAAAACATCAGTTTTGGTCTTAGGATGCGCAAGGTTCCCCTGGCGGAACAGAAAAAGCGCATAAGCGAAGTCGTGTCGATGGTGGATCTTGAGGGCCTGGAGAAGCGGAAGCCGGGGCAGCTTTCCGGGGGACAGCAACAGCGGGTGGCCCTTGCCCGGGCTATCGTCACCCAACCGGACATACTGCTTTTCGACGAACCCCTATCAAACCTGGACGCTAAACTGCGGGTACAGGTGCGGGTGGAAATCCGGGAGATGCAGAAGCGTCTGGGCATCACCACCATCTACGTCACCCACGACCAGGACGAGGCCCTGGCCATCTCGGACCGCATCGTCGTCATGAATCAGGGTTGCATCGAACAGATTGGAGACCCCCATTCCATCTACCTCCACCCCCAGACAAGCTTCGTGGCGGGGTTCATCGGGCTGGCCAACATCTTTGAAGGCCGTGTGGTCTCCAAGGACAACAACAGACTCGTGGTGGATGCGCCGTTCGGACGGATTTCCATTCTTGACGAGGACTCGCTGGCGGCCACAGGCGGGATAATACGATTCAGTTGGAGGCCCGAGGACATGGTCGTCTCGTCTCCCGACGCCCCCAACGCCATCCAGGCTACCATACTGCACTCCATCTTCATGGGCAGGGCTACGGACCTGTTCATAGACGCCGCAGGCCAGCGGATGCGGGCGGTAACGGGAAACGCGACCAAGTACGAGGATGGCAGCGCCATCGTCTTGGGCATCGATGAAAAATCCATCAGGATATTGAGGCAGTAGGCATGAAGGACGACTCGATCACCCCGATCCATTATGTGATGCTTCTCCCGGGAGTCGGTTTCATCATCCTCTTCCTGGGTTCGTCCATATTCCTCACTGTCGCCCAGAGCTTTGGCCTGTTCAGCATAACCGGCCATTCGCGCTTCACCCTCGACAACTGGAAGGTCATTGCCGCCCAAGAATCCCTGGACTCGGTTTTCTTCTCCCTCAAGATGGGAATCCTGAGTTCCATCGGAACCGTCCTGTTCACCTTTCCGGTGGCGCTTTTTTTGCGCAAGGGCGGCGCGGGCAAGGGCTTCCTGGGGTCCCTCATCAAGATTCCCCTCTTCATCCCCGCCCTCGTGGCGGCCTTCCTCATCGTGAACCTGATCTCATATCACGGCATCGTCAATGAACTGCTGATGAAGCTCGGACTGTTGAAGGAACCCCTGCGCATGCTGAACGACAAGTTCGGCTGGGGGGTCATCGTCATCCAGATATGGAAAAACCTTCCCTTCGTGCTGCTCATACTCATGGCCTCCCTCGCTTCCGTCCGGGACGATACGGTGGATGCCGCCCGGAATCTGGGCGCGGGAACCTGGCAGGTACTCTTCAAGATCTATATTCCCCTCACCATGCCGGGCATCCTCGTCTCCATGATCCTGATGTTTATAAAAGCCTTCGGCGACTTCCCCATCACCAGTATAGCGGGGCCACCCTACCCCTCCTCCATCGCCTTCCGCATGCACGCCACCGCCACCCTGTACCAGGAGTGGGACCAGGCCGCCGTGCTGGGGGTGATCATCATCGGATCCGCGCTCTTCGTCATTTGGGCTTATTCCCGTCTGGCGGATCTGGTAAAGGGAGGTGAGTGACCATGGCCATCACCAATCCTTCCGTCGCCACCCTGGCCGTTCCGCTACACGTACTCCAGGCACGACGGATACGGCGCTTCTATATCATGCTCACCGTCTTCTTCGTGGTGGTGCAGCTTGTCTGGATAGGAACCCCCATACTCATGGCCGTGCTCTGGTCCCTGGTAAATCCCGACTATCCCTGGTCCTTTCCCAACCTGTTCCCCACCCACCTCGCACCGGCGCCTTGGATCTATGTGTTCAAGTATACCAACATAATACGGGCACTCAAGACCAGCTATTCGGTGGCCCCCTTCGCCGTCGCCCTCTCCTTCCTTTTCTCCCTGCCCACCGCCTACGTGCTGGGAAGGAAGAACATACCTGGAAAGAAGATATTCAACCTTATCGTTCTCTTGCCTATCATAATGCCCGGCATGGTGGTCGCCCTTTTCCTGAGCCGGGTGTTCACCGCCCTGCACCTGAGCCAGACCTTTTTCGGGCTGGTCCTGGCGCATACACTCATGGGGCTGCCCTACATGATCCGGGTCCTGACGACGAGCTTCCAGACCATCCCGCAGGACGTCATCGACGCCGCCGAAAACCTGGGAGCCGGGACCTTCGTCAAGATAAGGGACGTGTTCCTCCCCATGGTCAGGCCCGGCCTGCTGGCGGGCATGATTTTCGCCTTCACCACCAGCATTGAGGAATTCAACCTGACTTTCGTCATCGGGACACCCACCTTCGAGACGATCCCCACCATCCTGTACTCCTTCATGGGCTACAACTTTATCCGCACCAACGCCGCCGTGGTAGCCCTGGTCATGATGACCCCCAACATCATCATGCTCTTTATCGTGGAGCGGTTCCTCAAATCGGATTATCTCTCAGCCTCACTCGGTAAGATGTGAGAATGTCCCTATCCATATTTTTCAGGAGGTTCTAGATGAAGAAGTTGTTGTTGATCGTCCTGGCGTGCCTGTTCGCGCTGGCTCCCGTGTTCGCGGAAGGTGCCAGGGATGCTCCCGCACCTGCCGCAGCCATCGATCTGAAGACGGCGAGCTGGGACCAGATTGTAGCCGCCGCGAAAGCGGAAGGCCAGGTTACCTTCTACTCATGGTACTTTCCGGATTACTTCAAGGAAGCCAGCATGGATTTCGAGAAGCTGTACGGAATCAAGGTCAACCTCGTCATCGGTGAACAGACCGCCAACTTCAACAAGGCCATATCCGAAAAGGGCAACGCGGTGGGAACCATCGACGCCATGATCGTGGGCGGGCAGTGGGTAAAGACCACCATGGACCTGGACCTGTTCTGGGGGCCGGTGAAGGACATCATGCCCGATGCCGACAAGCTCGCTCCGAGTCTCTGGGTGGTCCAGGAAGGCGTGATGACCAAGGGCTACCTGACTCCCTTCCACCGCAACCAGACCGGAATCCTGTACGATCCCGAGCGGGTATCGAATCCTCCCCAGACCTGGGAAGAGCTGACTGCCTGGATAGACGCGAATCCAAAGAAATTCGGTTTCAACGATCCTTCCAAGGGCGGCTCGGGCCAATCCTTCGTCCACACCCTGATAGCCTACACCACCGGCGGGCTCAAGCAGTATGATGGCGATTCCGACCTTGTACAGTCAAAGGTCGCCAATTGGAACCAGGCTTGGGACTGGGTAATAGCCCGCAAGGACAAGCTTACCTTTACCGTGTCCAACAACGATTCCATTACCCGGCTCAACGACGGGGAACTCGCCATGACTGTCGGCTGGGACGACAACGTGAAGGATATGATGTCCAAGGGCAACCTCTTCAAGAGGGCCAAAATGTATATTCCGAAGATGGGTCTGGCCGGTGGCGGCGACACTATGGGCATACCGAAAAATGCCCCCCATAAGGCTGCTGCCCTGCTTTATATCCAGCACATCACGTCCAAGGAACAGCAGCTCAAGAAATTCCAGATGCTGGGAGCGTACCCCGCACGGACCGACATCGCCATAGAAGGAACCCTGCTGACGGAAGCGGACAGGAAGAACAACGCTATCGCATGGTTCCCCGCCCCTTACAAATCCTACATGATCGCGGAATTCGTCAAGAACGTAATGATGAAGTAAGTTGAAGCCGCCGCAGCCCGCGCTGCGCGCGCCGAGCCGGTTGCCCCAGGGGAGCCGGCTTTTTTTTAGGGAGGGTCCACGATGGAAGGGAACCATTTTACGGAAATCTGGCCCAAGGAGCTGTTTCCTGCAGACATGCCCCGGTACCCGAACTGCTGGTTCGCCATCCGGACAGACCTTCCCCTGCGCAGGGAACACAAGCACGCCGTGGTATTCCTGACGGAGATCCTGGAGGACTACCTGGGCTACCGGGACGACTTCGGGAAATTCCTGCCCCGCTTCCACCAGGAAACACCCGATTCGAACGAAGGCTGCGACCTGCAGGCCAGAAAGGCGGGACTACAAGCTTGGGAGAGCCCTGGACGCACCCACGACCACCAGGTCCATCTCCGTGTCTACGCATCGGCCCTGGCCCGGGCGGGAAAGACCATCCTGAAGCGGGAGGACGCCGACTATTTTTTAGTGCCCCTCAGCCTGCACTACGAGGTTCCCACCGAGAGTCCGCTGCACCCCTACGTCGACGAGTGCCCCTTCTGCGGCATCACCGGCGAATACGCCCTTCCCATAGACCGGGACTCCAACGACTATTGTGTTTTCATCCACGATCCGCTTGGGCTGGAGTGCTTCGTCGACGGAACGGTACGGGGCCACCGCATCATTGAATCCAACCATGCGGGTCTGCGCTGTGCACGCGACCTTGGCCATCATTTTAGCTGCAGGATCGAGCGTTTCGGCGAGGTGCATGAAACCTGCAAGTGGCTCGCCCTCGTATTCCTCAGCCCTTGCGTGGAGCCTGAAGTTCCCTGACCCGCTGCCGGACCTTCTTCTGCACGTCCCCGTTGAAGGGCAGAAAGCAGTCCGAGTTGTACTCGCACAGGTAGATACCGCGGTATTCCCCCATGAGGGCGAACAATTCGTCGTAGGGTATCTTCCCGAAGTAGGGAGGAAGGTGGATGTCACCCCGGCCATATTCGAAACGGTAGCCCATGGGCAGGGAGTCGTACACCGGCCTGTCGGTGATGCGGAGTTCCTCGAAAACGCCGGTGTTGTCGCTCAGGTGGATGTGGCCCAGATACGGCAGCGCCCTGCGGAACGCGTCCAGATAATCAAAACGGAAATATGCGGATGCCAGGAAAGCGTGGCCCGTATCGAAATTCATCCGCAGGTTCGGGGAAGCCACGCGGGCGACCAACTCGATGACGGGGTCCACCAATTCCACCTCGATGTTCTCCACCACAAGGCGCACGCCCCGCTCACCCGCATACTCGTTGGCTTCCATGTGCTCCCGGAAGAAGGCTTCCTCCACCGCCAGGTCCAGTCCCCGGATCTCGTAGTGCAGGACTAGGGGATTCAGGTTCAATTGCTGGCAGATATCGATGGATGCCCGCAACACTCTCCGGTGCTTTTCCATCCGGGCAGTATCGCGAAGGTCCAGGCCACGTCCGATATGGGCGGAATAGCGCAGGGGAAAACTGGCCAGAATTCCTTTCAGGTGCGAGACCCAGGGACGGCAGATTTCGCCGTCGATGATGAGGGGACACATGTCCAGGCTGACCTCGGCCAGATCGAAGCCATTCCCCTGGATGGCCTGAAGGTTCTTGCGGATTTTTTCGGGGTCGGCGCTGCGCGGCAGGTTGATGCCTATGATTGGTTCCATGATAAAATGATATCACGGAGCCTCATTCGGGTACAGGTCCCGACAGCCTACCGGCAGTCGGCGTATCTTCCGGCCAGCATTTCCCGGTGCCTGATACGTACCGGGATGCCGAGCTCCGTCAGGGCCGTGCCAAGGGCTTCGGCCATGGCGACCGAGCGGTGCTTGCCGCCTGTACAGCCGATGCGGACTTTGAGGGTTGCCCTGCCCTGGGCGGCGTAGGCAGGAACCATGGCGGCTACCAGCGAGCGCAGGGCGGTGAGGCTCTCACGGGCGCTCGCATGGCCCAGCACGTAGTCCGCGCAGGCAGGATCACGACCGGTGAGGGGTCGGAGTTCCGCGATGTAATAGGGATTCGGGATGAAGCGGACATCCAGGACCAGGTCGCCTCCTGGGGCGCCGTATTTGAAACCGAAAGAGCTGAGCTCCACGACGGTGCGGGTTCCGGATTCCCTTCCTTCAACTAGGGCGATGATGCGGTCCCGTTCCTCCACGGGCGAGGCGAAGGAGCTATCCAGTACCAGGTGGGCGCGCTCACGGAGGAGACGGAAATACTCGCGCTCCCTTAACCCGGATTCTTCATCCGCTTCTGCATCGCCGTCCATGCCCTTGGCCACTCCGGTAGTCGGATTGTCCGCCGATTCCGCCCGTTCCCTTAAAGCGCTGATTCCCGCTTCCATGAAAACGAGTCGGTACCGATGCCCCTCAGAATCTAGACGTTCCAACGAAGCGAGCAGGGCGTCGATGCCTTCGGTCCCTTCGGTGTCCACCACGGCGGCGATGTGGCGGCGGGCTCTGGAGGAATGTTCGTGGGCCAACCAGTCGGGCACCAGACGGGGCGGCAGGTTGTCCACGCAGGCATAGCCCGCCGCTTCAAGGCGCTGCAGCACCAGGCTGCGGCCGGCGTACCGGTACCCGGCTATGAGGACGGCTATCATGCCCTCCGGATCAGCATCCTTCATGTTGTTTTTTCTCCGATTCCAGGGGCAGGATCATGGTGAACACCGAACCCTTCCCCAATTCGCTTTCAAGTTTGATCCTGCCTCCAAAAATGGAGACGATATCCTTCACCAGGGCCAGGCCAAGACCGCTGCCGCCGCTCCCGGAGCCTCGGGACCGTTCAACGCGGTAAAAGCGCTCGAATACCCGTTCCTGTTCCTCATAGGCGATGCCGATACCCGTGTCCTCCACGGAGACTACCAGCGTGCCGCTTTCCGTAGATGCACGAAGGCGTATATCCCCACCCTCGGCGGTATACTTTATGGCGTTCTCCACCAGGTTTCGTACTGCCAGATAGAACCAGTCCCGGTTGCCTTTGAGCACTGCGCCGTCCGCATGGAGGTCCATCGCGAGACCTTGCCCCTTGCGTTCCGCCAGGCTGCCCAGAGCCGCCACCACTTCCGCGATGGAAGTATGGACATCAATGACCGCGTCGGCCTGGTGGGGCAAGGCATCCTCGATTTCGGAGAGGGTGAGCAGTTCCGACACGAGGCGTTTGAGGCGTTCCGTCTCGATATCGATTATCTCGAAGGCCCGCTTGCGGTCCGCGCTCCGGATGGATCCGCCCAACTTGAACATCTCGACAAAGCCCGATATCAGGGTGAGCGGTGTCCTGAACTCGTGTGACACGTTGGCCACGAAGTCCTTCTTCAGGCTCTCCAGCCTTAGCAGTTCGGTGACGTCCCTGACCACGGCGAGGGAGCCAAAGTCCGAGGCTCCACGGTACTTGTCCGTTATGGGGTTTACCTTGGCTTCAAGGATCCGTTCCCCTGCAGCTTTCAGGCGCAGGACCTCGCCCTTCCTGGTCGCGGTAACCCTGGCGCAGGCGGCCAGCACCGAGTGCAGGGGCTCGACGGCGGCGATTTTTTCAGCCCTATCCTCAAAGAATATTTCCGGCCCCAGGTCCAGCAGTTCCATGGCCTTGGGGTTGTAGAGCACCACGCGATTGCCTGAGTCCACCAGCATGAAGCCGTCATCGATGGACGAGAAAATGGAGTTGATGTAATTGTTCCGGTCGTTGGTCTTGCGGACCATCTCATCCAGTTGGCGGCGGAGTTCGTCGGCCGATTCCGGTTCAGCCATGCAGGCGGTAGCCGATGCCGCGGACAGTCTGGATGAGCTGGCGCCCGTCTGCACCGCCCAGCTTTTTCCTTAAGTTGCGCATGTGGACATCCAGGGACCGCCCGGCTTCCTCCCCCTCCGCCAGCCCCGCCTCGGCAGCCAGATCCGCACGGCGGACAGTCCGGTCAGACTTTTTTGCCAAGGCTGAAAGCAGCGCGAATTCGGTGGGCGAAAGGGAGATGCCCGAACCGTCCAGGCTCACCGCGTGGCCATCCACATCCACCGTCAGCATGCCCGCCCGGTACGGACCTGAACTGGCCTGTGAGCCATCGCGGTCCGCCCGCCTAAGGGCGACCTCAATCCTGGCAAAGAGCTCACGCAGGCCAAAAGGCTTGGTGATGTAGTCGTCCGCCCCTATTCCCAGGCCTATGACCTTGTCGCTTTCCTCGCTCTTGGCGGTGAGCATGATGACGGGAATGCGGGAGGTACGCGGATCGGCCCTTAGTTGCCGGCAGACCTCCAGCCCCCCGAGGCCGGGGAGCATCAGATCCAGCAGCACCAGATCCGGCCGAGCGGCAACGGCAGCTTCGAGCACTTCCCTGCCGTCGGAGGCCGTGCAGGTATCGTACCCGTTCTGCTTCAGGTTCATGACGAGGAGCTCGACGATGTGCGCCTCGTCGTCAACCACCAGAATTTTCCGGTTCGCGTTCATGGCTATTTTTTCCTATACCACGGCAAGCTGTCCGAGGGCCAGGTTCATGCCGGTTTCCTTATCGAAAATGATGCAGGCGTCCCCGATTATGTCAAAATTGACCTTCGCGTCCACCAAGTAGTCGATGGCACCGAAGACGACCGAAGTCAGGGCCTGCCCGCCGGCCTGTATCTTGACGATGGTCTCCATCCCCGATGGCAGGGTGGAATAGACCGTCGCCTTCGCCTTTCCACCATCCCCTATCCGGATGTACTCCGGCCGGATGCCCAGGACTATCTCCTGGTCGTCCCGCAGGGTGATGCTCCCGGAGACAGGGGTGAAGATCAGGTCCAGCCCGTCCACCGCGATCTTGATTTCATCCAGGTTGACGTTCTTGCCCAGACCTTCGATGAAGTTCATGGTGGGGCTTCCGACGAAGTCGGCGACGAAGAGGTTCGAGGGGCTGTGGTACACTTCAAGGGGAGGCGCGTACTGCTGCAGGACGCCCGCCTTCATCAGGCAAGTACGGGTGGAAAGGGTCATGGCCTCCAGCTGGTCGTGGGTCACGTAGACAAAGGTGGAATGGGTCTCGGCATGCAGGCGCTTCAGCTCAGCCCGCATCTCGGTACGCAGCTTTGCGTCCAGGTTGGATAGGGGCTCGTCCATGAACAGGACCTTGGGCCCCGTCGCCAGGGTGCGGGCGATGGCCACGCGCTGCTGCTGGCCGCCGGACAGCTCGCTGGGGTAGCGCTTGCCGAACTGGTCGATCTTGAGCATGGTCAGCAGTTCGGACACCCGCGACCGGATGCGGGCCTTGTCCCATTTCAGGTTTTCAAGCCCGAAGGAAATGTTCTGCTCCACCGTCATGTGCGGCCAGAGGGCGTAATTCTGGAAAAGGAAACCCACATCCCGCTTGTCCGGCGAGATGTCGACCCCGCTTATGGAGGAGAATACCGTCTTTCCGTCTATGAGTATCTCGCCCTCGGTGGGACTTTCCAGCCCGGCTATCATGCGGAGCGTGGTGGTCTTGCCGCAGCCGGAAGGACCAAGGAGGGTGACAAAGTCGCCATCCTTGATGGTCAGGTCCAGCTTGTCCACCGCGGTGAATTTCCCGAAGCGCTTGGTGACGTTCTTGAGTATGATTTCGGGCATCTTATCCTCCGATTCCCTTGTCGATGGAAGCTCCGGTCGCCTTGTTTATGGCGGTGTTGAACAGGAGCACGATAAGGACGATGAGCAGGTTGATGGCGTTGGCGTACTGGGTCCAACCCTTCTCGTTGTACTGGAACAGCATGGTGGTGAGTACCCGGTTGGCGGGCACGATCAGAAGCACAAATAGTGCAAGTTCCCGCATGCAGGAAATGAAGGGCAAGAGGTAACCCGAAAGGAAGCTGGCCTTCTGGATCGGGAAAATTATGCGGGTCATGCGCTTCCACCAGGGAATGCCCAAGATGAGTCCGGCTTCCTCGATCTCGTTGCTCAGCTGGAGCATGGCGTTGGTCCCCGCGCGGGAGGCGAAGGGCAGGTATTTCACCACGCCCACCAAGACCAGCAGGGCGAAGGAACCGTACAGTGAGGGGATGAACAGGTTCCGCTTGGCGAACATGGACAGATAGATGGCGCCGAAGGCCATGGACGGCATCAGGTAGGGAAAGAAGGCCAGATTGTTCACCAGCGCGGACAGCCTGGTGCCGCGGGTACGCACCACGGCGTAACCGGCAAGGGCGCCGATGGTGCCTGCGATGAAGGCGACTACAACCGAAAGCCGTATACTGTTCCACAGGCCCAGATAGATGTACTTGTTGAGGAGTATGCCCGGCTCTCCGCTACCGATGTCGGCGCTTCCGGGACCGATCCAGAATGCAAGGGTCAGATTCTTGAAGGAATAATCCCCGGGAGCCATGATGAAGGATTCCACCGCGAAGGTGATCAGCGGCAGGATGGCGACCAGGCTCACCAGGACGATCAGGAACAGCGACACCGGTGTCCGTAGCCCCTTGAGCCGTGCCTGGGAAAGGTTGGAGCTTTTCCCGGTTACGGTGGTATAGGATTTCCGCTTGCCAATAATGGCCTGGTTGACCGCCAGGATCGCGACGCCCAAGACTATCATTACCAGGGCCATGATGTAGCCGTAGCCCGGATTGAGCCCGTTCAGGGTGCGGTACAGCTGGGTGGTGAGCACCTGGAAACGGACCGGCGTGCCCAGGAAGGCAGGCACCGCAAAGGCGCTCATGCAGCTGGAGAAGACCAGCAGGAAGGTGGAAAGGACAGCCGGCATGATGATGGGCAGGGTGATCCGCGAAAGGATCTTCAGGCGCCCCGCCTTGAGAATCACCGCCGCCTCCTCCAGGTTGGCGTCCATGTTGCGCAGGATGCCGCCGATCAGGATGTAGGCGAAGGGCGCGTAATGCAGGCCCTGGACCATTACGATGGGGAAAAAGCCGTAGGCGAACCAGTTGGGGGTGGCGATACCGGTAAGGGCCGTGAACAGGCCCGGCGCGCCGCCGATAAGGCGGTTGCGGAAGAAGTTGAGCCAGGCCATGGCCAGGGTCCAGGACGGCATGATGTAGGGGAAGATGAAGACCACGGAGATGAAGGACTTCCAGCGCAGGTCGCTGCGGGCTACCAGCCAGGCAACGGACCCGCCCAGGACTATGGAGACCAGGCAACTCCATAGGGAAACCTGCACAGTATTCCAGAAAGGACGGTAGAACAGGTTCATGCTCGTCTCACCGTCGAAGAAAACCTTCTTCCAATGGAAAGCGGTCAGGTCTCCCGCCTGCGAACCCTTTACGGTCATGATCTCCGACGGATGGACTATGAAGGTGTCCCTGGCTAGGGACAACAAGGGAAAGAGGGTAAGGAAGGTCAGCGCGACCGCAAGGACCGCGAGGATCACGTTGTGCGGCTTGCGCGCAAAGGATTTTATCTGGTTGCCAATGGTCATGGGTGTGCGGTCCTTTTTCGGGTTGCGACGCGGGTAGCTGTCCGGCAGCCTCCAAGAGCCTGCCGGACAGCCTTCAATCTAGTAGGCTATGTTGTTTACGAATTCCTCGACCGCGGCACGGTTCTCGAACAGGAACTGGGGATCCTCCGCCACCAGGCGGGGTTGCCAGAAGGTAATGGGATGGTCGCCTTCATTCACGGGGATCGAGGGGTTGGAGGAATAGGAACCGACATCCTTGGACCAGGGCGTGAAGCCTTCCGCAGTAAGCAGGTACTCGATAAAAAGCTTGGCCGCGTTCGGGTTCTTCGCGTTCTTGGTAAGGTGCAGGAAGGCGGGGTAGATGAAACCGGCGAAGGGCTCAACTTCCGTCATGGGCAGCAGGGCCAGGTTCTTCTTGGCGTCGAAGCGGGTCTTGGAATAGACGAAGAGGCCGAAGGTGGTCTTGGGCTGACCCTTGATCCCGATGTTCTCGGAAATCGTGGTGTCGCTGTTGCCCAGCACCAGGCCGTTCTGGAAGAAGCGCTTGATCCATTCATAACCGGCGTTCTTGGTGGTCAGCACGAGCTTCTTGCCGTACAGCTTCTCATAGGCCTTCTCGAGCTTGGCGCTCCACTCCGGGGAGGTAATCATGGTAAGGAAATTGGCGTTGACGCCTTCCGACTTGGGATCCTTGAATTGGATCAGCCCCTTCCACTTGGGATCGGTGACTTCCCAGACGTTGGAAATAACCGGAGTCTGCACCTTCTCGCTGTTGAAAATGAACACCTTGTTGATAAGCTGGAAGGTCAACGGATTCTGGTATTCAACCGGAATTACCGCCTTCATGGATTCGGGTACGTAATTCACCAAGTAACCCGTAGCGATCAGCTGGCCGTAGACCCGCCCGGAATCCTGGGAGATCACGAAGTCGGCGCCCTGGATGCCGCCGCCCACTTCCTTGCTCACCTTCTCTATCAGTTCGCCGTCCTTCAGGTTGGACGCCTCTACCTTGATGCCGTACAGTTTCTCGAAAGCGGTTGCCGCTCCGGCGATGCGTGACGTGATGGAGTAGACCACTACCTTGCCCTCGGCCTTGGCCGCCGCGACGAGCTCGTCATGGGTCAGCACCTTCTCTGCCGGGGATGCGGCCTTCTTTTCCTCCTGCTTGCCTTCGGCATTCACGCTCAGGACAGCGACGGCGAGCAAGGATATCAGAACTACGACTCTCTTCATGTTGCCTCCATTATGTTAAGAAAATGTTAACACAATCTGAAAGTTATGCGAGAAAACTCAATCTGTCAAGAAAAATGTGGTTCAACGAAGCTTGTTGGTGTCGCGTTGCGCAGCCAATCATTTTAAGGAATTACGGCTTGCGCAGGCGCTGAACGTCCTTGAGCCGTTCGAATAAGAGAAAGTATCGCTGAATCAGGTAGATCCTGGTGCAAAAGTGGAACGCACTCGCCCACTTGGCCGGTTCATTCAACCCTGAACATGTCCACTTCCACCAGCAACGCATCGATGCTCTCCCTGTTATGCTGGCTGATGTCGTTGACCGTGTTTACCGCGACGCTTATCTCCTGGGCGCCGGAAGCCATCTCGTTGATGCTGCCGGAGACTTCCTCGGTTATCCGGCCGAGGTTTCCGCTCTTCTGCATGACTTCGCGGCTGCCGGCGAGCATCTCGTCCGATCCGGACTTCACCTGTATGGTGATGTCATTGAGCCTGCCGATGGCGCTGAGAATTTCCTTGCTGGCCAGACCCTGTTCATCCATGGAATTCCGCATGCCGCTTTCGCGTTCCGAGACTGTCCTGATCCTGCTATCGATATCCTCGAATTTTAAGAGGACCGCATCCGTGGCTTCCGTAATCTTGTCCATCGCTTCCTTGATCTTCGTCAGCGAAGTGGAGACGGTTTTTGCCTGGTCTCCAGATGATTCGGCCAGCTTTCGTATCTCGTCGGCCACCACCGCGAAGCCCTTGCCGGAATCCCCGGCGTGCGCCGCCTCTATGGCGGCATTCATGGAAAGCAGATTGGTCTGGCTGGCGATATTCTGGATCACTTCGCTGATTTCCAGCAAGCCCTCCGATTCCTTGGCTACCTCGCGTATGCTGGTGGATACGGTGGTAAGGTCGGAACGTCCCTCCTCTGATGCCGCAGCCAGTTCGTTCACATTTTCGGCGCTTTTCACAAGCGTCTGGGTGACCGCGGCGATGTTTGCAAGCATTTCTTCTATGGCCGAGGATGACTCGGTGACGCTCTCCCCTTGATGCTCGATATGCGAATCGAGCTTCGTGATATTCTGCGCGATGCGGTCCATGCCGGACTTGGTTTCCCCGACTATCGAAGATTGGCTGGTGGTCTGATTTTTCACGCTTTGAATATTCGCGCTGATCTGGTTGATCGACGTTGCCGTCTCGTTCATGTTGGAGGACAGGTCCAGACCGATGTCCGACATGCTGTTGGCCTGCTGCTTGATCGAAATCACCAGCTTGCGCAGGTTTTCCGCAGTCTGATTGAAAGCGGCTGCCATGTCGCCAAGTTCGTCCCGCGAACCCAGTCCGGTCCTGTAGGTAAGATCGCCCTGCGCCAGACGGGTGAAGGCCGTGTTCATCCCTTTGATTGTCGTGGCGATGGACCGGGACAACAGCAGTACTATCAGCATGATGAATGAAGTGATGACCGCGACTCCGATGACAATCAGCAACCGGATAGTGGCAAGGCTGCCGAAATATTCTTCGGTATAGGAAGAGATCGCGATCGTCCAATCCAGCTCGGGCAGGTAGGCGAAGTAGGCGAACTTCTCGCGCGGCTTGGCTTCTTCCGGATTCCTCCATGAATAGGTGATCTTTCCGTCCTTGATGGAAAGGATCTCCTTGAAAATGAATCTTCCTCCGGCATCGGTCATCTCCAGCACGTTCTGGCCCGCCAGATTGGGATGGATGAGGAGCACGCCGTCCTGGCCGAGCACATAGGCATACCCGGTGGAGCCAATTTTCAACCCCTGCAGATTCTCCTTGAAATCCTGGACCTGAAGGATCGACTTGAACTCGGCCTTGTAGGAAGAGGCCCAGACCATTATGTCCCAGGGTTCAAAGTATGACAGGTAGCCGACCTTGGCACGTTCCTCTGTCTCGCCGGCATTTTTCCACATATATTCCAGGTAACCGTTTTTCATCGCCATGGCTTTCTTCATGAACTCATGTCCGCTCGCGTCGGCGCCTTCTGACTTGGGATGTATCGAGAGGATACCCTTGCTGCTCACACCAGCCAGATAGCCGGTCTGGCCAATCCTGCCGTAGACCGGATCGTTGAACTGCTTCCTCACCGCATTCAGCGCCTCCTCCTTCGTCATTTTTCCGGCGGTCACTTGGTCATGGTAGGACTGCAGGAGATCCCTGTTCTTCTCGGCTATGCCGCGCAGATAATTCTTTATGGAATTCTGCGTGACTGCGTTGACCATGGCTTTTGTCTGATCCAGGGTATTTTCCAGCTTCGTATTGACTCTTTTGTTGAAATTCGCGTTGATAACCGTGAAAAGGGCCAATCCGAGTGCCACCAGCAACACCAAGGGAAGGATGCCGAAACCGAGAATCATTTTAGTTCTGATTTTCATGAGAGGAGCCCCTTTTTTGCAACACAAAGCTGCCACATGCTGAATGCGCAAGCGGCGTAACGAGCGGCGTCACGAGCGGCACTTTGACACTTTAAAGATATTTTATGTCCATGTAATATTTTGTCAAATTTTCGGGTGCTAATAGTTCATGGCAACCTGGTGAAAAGAGACGTATAGATACGGGATTCTCCATGATTCCCTACCGATTCATCTCCGCGCTGCCTTCCAGGATTCTACCTTGATGACTTCCAGTTCGGCGGCACCCAGTTCCAGTTTCATGGCGAGGGCCGCCTCTTCGGCCTGACGGGGCTTGGTCGCACCGGGAATAGCCAGTACCATTTCCCCGTGAAACGAGAGAAGCGCGGCGAGGGCGACCTGTGCGATCGAGCATTCGTGGCGGGTGGCGATTTCTCCCATAAGGGAAATCAGTGCCCGCGAGCCCTCGATGCCGCGTCCGTCGATTCCTGAAAATGATCTTCGCATGACGGATACCTTCCCTGCGGCCGTGGCATCCGCATGGAATCGGCCGGTCAGAAGCCCCTGTGCGAGGGGTGAATACGCGATGATCGAAATGCCGGCTTCCCTCGCCGCTTCCATCGTCCCGTTTGTCTCGATCCTCCGGTCCAAGAGGTTGTAATGCACCTGATTGGAAGCGAGGACACAGCCCTCTTCGGCGAGCACACGCGCGACGCGTTGCATCATGCGGGCATTGAAGTTGCTCACGCCGACAGCCCGCACCGACCGGGCACGGAGCAGGGTCGCAAGGACGAGGGCCTGCTTTTCTGCGGAGGAGAACGAAAAGGGTTGATGGATCTGGTGCAGGTCCACCGGATAGGGTGCCAATCGCGCCTGCCGTTCGGGAAAGGTGCCGGTGAGGGAGGCGGAGCTGCGGAGTGCGGGCCACCATTTGGTCGCGATCGAGACCGATCCCAGGTCCACCTTCGCCCGGGATAGTGCCCCTGCGAGGGCTTCCTCGGATTTGCCACCCCAGTAGACATCCGCCGTGTCGAACCAGTCGATGCCGCCATCCAAAGCCGTCCTGACAATGGCGTCCATGGTCTCGTGCGGCAGACCAGGCCAAGCCTTGCCTACCAAGCCCTTCCCCTGTGAGAATTGCCAGCAACCCAGCCCGATCGGGGATACTTCGATCCCGCTCTTTCCCAATGGCCTTTTCTTCATTGTTCCCCCATGACAGTTTCCCATTACGGCTGGGGATATGATAGGCTCACTTTCAACTCAATACCAGTCGACAAAGGAATATTTCTGGCAACAGCTTAAAATGGCGATGGCTTCGGGCGGGAAATACACTGACTGCAGGCTGCATGCCACCAAAGCACTCAGGTCGTAGGGGCGGTCCCGCGGGTTCTTCCGGTCCACCCAATACATTCGGCCAGATTTAAGTCTTGTATAATTAAAACAAGGTATATATTAAGAGTATGAACATTCCTCAATGCCGGGATACTGATTTCCACCTATTGCAGGAATCGGTCTTGCTGGTTCCGGACGACGTGCCACGCCTATTCCGGTGATTGTGTCCAGAAAGTATTCGGCAATGCAGACTGTGAGTGACTGTCGCCCCGTCCCTGGTTTTTGCTCCGGTTGAGCTTGAGGTCGCTTGTGGGTCGAACCCATGTAAATGAGATTTGAAGAGGAAAGGACCCCGAAAGCAAGGAGAATACTTTGAGTGAAATAACGCACTATCTGGATGATCTAAATGAACCTGATCAATCTATCTGTAAAAGATTATCCGAGCTGATACATACTAGCTTGGTAAATGGCGAAGCAAAATTATATCATGGATCACCAGTATGGTTTGTTGATGGAAACCCCATAGTTGGCTTTTCGGAAAAAAAAGGAAAGACAGCCTTGCTCTTTTGGAGTGGCCAATCATTCACGACACCGGGATTGACTCCGATCGGAAAGCACAAGGCTGCGGAAAAGGTATATGCAAGTGTAGAAGGAATAAATGCGGAGCAATTAGTAGCGTGGCTACACGAATCGATGTCGATACAATGGGATTATAAAAATATCATAAAGAATAAAGGACAACTATTTCTTATTGAGTAGTCGCCAGGCATGGTTACATCGTCCGAATCCACGATCCAGCCATCAACCCTACACCCACGCCAGATCAGCCCGGACGCATGTTTCGCCTTTGCGACGGAGTTCCGCGGCGTGGCGTACCTGGCCATCCCGGTCCGGCAGGGGAGCCCAGACGGCCTCGATGGTATCACCCGGCAGCACTTCCTGGACGAATTCGACGTTCATGGCGCGTAGGGTGCCTGAGCCACGGGTGTCGGGGGGCGGCGTGTCGCAGAGCCAGGCATAGAGATGGGCATTGTTCACATGGCCGTTGTGGTCGATATGGCGGGAACTGGCCGTCTGGCTGAATGCCACTGACCAGGGACCTTCAGCCTTCTCCGCGGAGTAGCACGCGTCGGGGAGGGACCGTGGCTTGTCGGAAATGAGATCGGTGGAAAGGATGCCTTCGGGGCGGAGCGGCCTGCGGGCGTTGATGTCGATTATAAGATACGCGTAGGAAGCCGCGACCAGGATCTCCCCGCCCTCAGCCTCGATCTGGAAATCGCGCATCGCAAACAGGCGCTGGATACCCGAAGGCCAGGTGCGGACCGTCACTGTCTCGCCCTCGCGGGGGGACCGAAAAACCCGTGTATCGCTGCGGGACATCATCCAGGTACGGTTGGATTCCCCCATGGCATCCTTGCCCCAGCCCAGCGCTTCCGCATGGACCCCCGCCGCTTCCTGCAGCATGTCGGCCAAGGACAGCACCCGCAGGGAACCTCCATAACCGCAATCAAAACCCCTGATCGTAAAACTCAATTCAAGCACCGGAACGGGCATTTGGTTCCTCCGCAGTACAGATTACCAGAAGGAGTCCAACCATGACCACATACTCCTGCCAGCGAAGCCTGTGCATGCTGACATGGGGACGACGCTGATGCGCCCAAATTTCCCTCGGAATGAAAGATGCATCCCGTATCTAAAACATATTGCTGTGTCCATATTTTAGAAGTATACTTCTAATTATGATACGAAGACCTGCATACCTTGCCAGCCTATGGGCGTATAAAGGAACGCGGCTCATTAAAGTCATCACTGGCATCCGGCGTTGCGGTAAATCCATGTTGCTTGAGTCGTTCCAGGAAGAGTTGATGGCAAAGGGCATTGAAAAGGAACAAATACTCGCCATCAATTTTGAGGACATGGACATTGCGCCCCTGTGCAACGCCGAAGCCCTGTATGCCCATGTTGTCCGGCGTCTCCTGAGCGACAGGATGAATTATATCTTCCTTGACGAAGTGCAGAACGTCGTCGATTTCCAGAAGGCCGTGGATAGTTTGTTCCTGCGCAAGAATGTGGATCTATTTATTACCGGATCGAATGCGGCCCTGCTCTCTGGTGAATTGGCGACCCTGCTTTCGGGGCGCTACGTTGAAATCCACGTTCTCCCCCTTTCCTTCAGCGAATACCTTGAGTTTACCAATACGGAAGCGGATGCCTCGTACCGTAAGTCGGATTTGAGCCGAAAGTTCGCCGATTACCTTCGGTATGGTTCTTTCCCTTTCACCTGCGAATTGCACCGGGATACAAGGCGCATACGTGAATATCTGGGAGGAATATTCAACACGATCGTACTGAAGGATGTCATGGCCCGGAAAAAAATCGCCGATGCGATGATGCTTGAGGATGTAATCCGGTTCATGTTCGACAACATCGGAAACCTATTCTCGACCAAGAAAATAAGCGATACCATGACTTCCACCGGACGGAAAATTTCCACCCATACGATAGAATCCTACTTGTCCGCGCTTACCGATAGTTTCATCCTTTACGGATGCTCCCGCTTTGATGTGAAGGGAAGGCAATACCTGAAGACCGGAGGAAAATACTATCTGGCGGATATCGGGTTGCGCTGGTATCTCTTGGGAAATAAGGGCATAGACCAGGGCTTCGTCCTTGAGAACCTCGTGTACCTGGAATTGCTGCGCCGGGGTTTCTCCGTATACGTCGGCAAGGCCGGAGCTGGGGAAATCGATTTTGTAGCAATAAAGGGCGATGACTGCACGTATTATCAGGTGTCCCTCACCGTCAGGGATGTTACCGTCCTTGAACGGGAACTGCTCCCCCTACAGCAGTTGAGGGACCATTATCCCAAATACTTGTTGGCGCTGGATGATGATCCCCCGGCTTCCTACGATGGAATACGGCGCATCAACCTCATCGATTGGCTGCTTGAAGGTGACTTGCCAGCAAGAGCGGACATTCTTAAATGATTGGCATCCCAATAGTTGTTCGCGTCAAACCTGTGGATGACAAGAAACTAATCGTCAACTTCGACAACGACATCGAGAAGATCTACGATTGTACACCGCTCCTGAATCTACCTGGTTTTAGTAGTCTGAATTCGCCAGCCGGATTTGCCGAGGTCCGAGTCGATGCAGGTGGTTACGCGGTCGTATGGAATGATACCGCCGATGCAAGCGAATATGAGCTTTGGTAAAAAGGCACGGCAATCAAACAAAACGATGCTTGAGTATATTGTCTGATATGATCCGGTCTCGTATCAATCGAGTGGGAAAATGACTTTCATGAAGCTGGCTACTACCGCAAACACCAGCACTGCGACAGAATAATGTCGGGCTGAGCATATCCGGGAGACTGAATTCCCGGTGTGCATACCACATCCAAATCCATTGCCTAGGGAGCGGTGCTTCTCAGCATAGGACTGGTGGTAGGACCACAACTGGGCATTGAAATCCCTCTCCAAAGTGAGGATCCATATGCCGCATGCTGAATCACAGACTGCTCTAAAGTTGATGGAATTGTGACTGCAGACTCAGCCACATGTATTTAACGGTGGATTATTTTAATACCCGATGACTTTTGAATAAGCCTCTATGTACTCGACTCAGCAATCTGACTATGTATCACCGCCACGAAAATCGTCAATCATCATCATCATCGTCATCATCATCATCGTCATCATCATCATCATCATCGTCATAATCGCTGGTTGCGCCGGATACAGCTTCGACAGGGGCGGCCGTAGTTGTTTTACCCGTCGGACTTGATACCGCGTCCACAGCCTTCGCCGCAACTGGCGAGGAAGCCGCACTGGTAGCGCCTGATACAGCATCGGCGGCGGGCTTTGGTGCACCAGCGAGCACCCAGGTAAACAACGCATTCTTTTCTGGCACTGTCAGATCAGGGCCATATGGCGGCATCCGCCCGGATTTAATTAACGTCAGAGCCCGACTTGCCTTCGGTTTACCGGAAATGATGTAACCCGTGACCAGAATGTCTTCGTAGGTCGATGCCCATGAATGACATGACGAACAGTAATTATTGAATATGCCTACCGTCGCTCCATATTCAAAGGATTTGGTGGCAGTTCCCTGTGCATGCAAAACCACCGTCGAAGCCAGACACAACATGACGATGATTGAATGGTATCCGAACTTTCTCATGGCATTCATTATATCGCAGCGTTTACTCTATAACCAGAGCTTACGCGGTCGTATGGAATAATACCGCCGATGTCAGCGAATAGGAGCTGTGCAAAATGGCACAAAAATCAACTGAAACTATCTTCAGGCCATTGTCCGGTGTGATACGGCCTCGTTTTAATCGAGTGGGATAATGACTTTCATGAAGCTGGCTATTGCTGAAAACACCGGCACTCACATATCTATATCTTATTGACAGTTATATCTGAATCGCGGATATAATTCAAATTTTAAGGAGGCGATGCTTACAATGTAAGTATTGTTGACTACCATTAAGGAGGTAGCAAGATGACCGAAAATTACATTGAGACTCCGACAAAAGGCGAAATCATAAAGGAAGAATTTCTTGATCCTTTAGGTATTACGCCTTATCGCTTATCGAAAGAGCTCATGGTTTCAATCAGTTCAGTATTGGACATTATTCATAATCGTCGGAAAATTACCGTTGAGATGGCGTTGAGATTATCAAAGTTTTTTGGCAACTCGCATAAATTCTGGTTGAACCTCCAAAATGAAATTGAAATTCGTGAAACAAAGAAAAGGATAGAAAAAGAGTTGGATGGTATCCACGTTTACAACCGGATTGCATAAGGCTTAGGAGGATTTCTCATTCTTTAGGACAAGAGTGGCAGCGAGGCTCCTCTTGCTCAGATCCTGCGGAAAACTACGCAGCCAAGTACCGTGGCCGATCCAGATTGGCATCATTTTTGACAAATTCGAATGCAACGACGTAAGCTGGGAAGTGGAATACAGGGCATTCCCGTTAAGGTAGAAGAAACCCCGATAACGAGGTATTATTGCTTGTGGATCACAAAACACTTAGTGAACGGGACATCTGTACCAAATTCATTACCCTTGCCATCGAAAAGGCTAGATGGGATCTCCAGTTGCAGGTTCGCGAGGAGTTTACCCTTACGGCGGGGCATATCATCGTCCGTGGCAAGCTACATACCCGGGCGAGAAACAAGCAGGAGCTGATGCAAGCCTTGGGGGGACGGTGATGGATGAAACCCAAGTTGCCAATTTCTTATTGTACAATTCCGAAGACGGCAGGGCACAAGTCAGGATTCTGGTCGATGGTGAAACCTACTGGCTGAGCCAAAAGCTGATGGCGGAACTCTTTGAGACCACCGTGGCCAACATCAACCAGCACGTCAAACACGTATTGGTTGAGGGTGAGCTGGACGCCGATGCAGTTATTAAGGATTACTTAATAACTGCCGCCGACGGCAAGTCCTACCAGACCAAGCATTACCGGCTGGAAATGGTGCTGGCGGTGGGTTACCGTGTGCGCAGTCCCCGGGGTACCCAATTCCGTCGCTGGGCGACCCAGACACTCACCGAATACCTGATCAAGGGTTTCGTGCTGGACGACGAACGCCTCAAGCAGGGGGAAACACTCTTCGGCAAGGATTACTTTGACGAATTGCTTTCCCGCATTCGGGATATCCGGGCCAGCGAACGGCGGTTCTACCAAAAAATCACCGACCTCTATGCCACCGCCATGGACTACAACCCCCGAGCGCCCATCACCCAGACCTTCTTTGCCACGGTGCAGAACAAGCAGGAATGGGCCATCACCAGAATGACTGCGGCTGAGTTGATCCAGGACCGCGCCGATGCCACCAAACCCAAGATGGGGCTGACCAGCTGGAAGAACGTCCCAACGGCCCTGTCCGAAAGACCGATGTGGTGGTGGCCAAAAACTACCTGCAGGAAGACGAACTGGCGGCCTTGAATCGTATCGTCACCATGAACCTGGATTACGCCGAAGACCAGGCCCAGCGCCAGAAACCGATGAACATGCGGGCTTGAGCCGATAAGCTGGACGCATTTCTGGCCTTCAACGACCGTCCGGTACTCACCCACGCCGGCAGCATCCAGAAGAAGGTAGCCGACACCTTGGCACTGGAACAGTACGAGGCTTTTGCATCCTTCCAACAAGCCGAGATTGACGCCATACCCAGCGACTTCGACCGCCTGGTACACAGCATGAAAAAACTTCCCAAACCCGATGGGGGAGGAATACATGAATAGGAAAGAGAATCCGCAGATAGCGCAGATTTCCGCAGATAAGGATTACGACCTCTCCAGGTGACGATGGACCACGGCGACCAGGAAACGTTCTGGCAGGAATACGAGGCGAACAGCCGCCAACTGGCCGAAACACGGGATCCACCCAAGCAAACTCAGGCCCATTTATTGAATTCATACTGCAGATGCTGTTGGAGGCCTTGCGGGATTTCGCTACGACGTCGGAGAAAATGTCGGAGAAAATCCTGCGACGTGTCGACCCAGACAAAGGTGGGCATTGGGAGCCGGTGCAGTGAGACTGTCAAATTTCGATTTTCTGGCTAGGTGTCTTGTTTTTAAGCCACGGTTACTTGTCCAAAGGTGCTATAGCCGAAAATACGGTATTCCAGAAGTTGAATAATGAACATCCCACTGAATTCTCCTTCGCGTCAAATCAACAATACGGAATTGACCGTTGTGAGGTATTCCATGAATAACCTGGCCTTTGATGGAAAAATACTGAATACCCTTACCGCTCATCGGCGAGACATCAAGGATTTAAAAATCCTTGGAAGATGTATCCGGGTATTGATTGATGGGGACCGGAAATCAAACTTGCCATTTTGTTTTGGCTTTCTCAAATTTGCAGGTGAGCACCTCAAGGTCACCGAAGCACGGCAACTCGGCGATCTCCTGGACTGTCACCGGACGAAGATCTAAGAATTCGTGCCAATATATATCGAGAGTGCTGAACCCCCACTTCCAGAGTCCTTCATATAAAGCAGGGATTTGAACATCCTCCTCATAGAAGAACATCTGGTCGATCAACATAGCTTGTATACGTTCCTTCGCGTCCTCTGACGCTTGACCACGAAGTAGCAGGATACCGTAGGACTTGAAATTCCCTCCATCTCGATTCTGGTATTCAAAAACACAGAAGTTGGTTTTTTCAATCATATCCCCTCCCTCAAAGGTAAATGCAGAGGACTAATCAAGGCTTCATGTCTCAACAAGATCGAAGATGTACTGCTTGTGGTATTGCAGGTAGTGCAAGGTTTTTTCGTGAAGCCTGAGCAGTCGTGTCGTATCGTCCAGACCTACCTTACGGACGTCGGCCATATCAATCTTATCGGAGATCGTTATACGGCCATCGACGTCGAAACCTATATAGCCCTTGTCGAAAAGCTTGTCATAGGTAGGGACGAGAAGGAGCGAGTTGTAGCCGTCGAGACGTTCACGATTGTCGGATGCCCGCCAAGGCTTGATATGCGAGGCGACAAGGATGGGTTCCTTCGTGAAGCCGCTCACACAACAGGTCCGCCAAATTCGCAGACTCTCATCCCGGAAGCGGCCTTTCCCTACCCGGCTCGCCATAATGGCGGCACGCTCTGTGTACTCAGGCGCATAAATGGGGACATCCTCCGCGACATAATATGAAAGTGCCGGTGCCAGATCGAGTTTCCTGCTTCTCTTTGGTTATAAATAGAATGATGACATTCTGACCTCGTGGAGTAATGACCCCTCGGCTGATGGCATTGTAGGTTTGATACCCCCATAGCCGGGCAAGGAAAGGACGATCGTATTCTTTTCCAATAATCAGCCCATTAAAATGAACCATCCCCCGCCCTATATTATCTCTGAAATAAATGCTGACCAGGATTTGTGTTACCGTCAACCCAAATAAAAACATGTAAGAAGTGGGGGTAGCGCAGGCCTAGGAGGATGGATATTCCCGAAATTGATTTCAGGAACATAGCTAGGCTATTCCCGTTCGTTATCTTCGGCTTCCAGTCTTTCTTGAGCATCCTTCGACTTATGAGTAATATGGATGCAAGGAATAGTGTAATGACCGACAAGATGCTCAGATTCGATCCGGACAGGCCATTCAATGAACTCCCACTCCTCCCTCCGGAATCGGATATGGAAGACGTCGAGATACTCAAAAAAGTCAACAAGGCGAATATTGCCCTTGCGCGCCTAAATGGAGCGTCCCTTGCGGTGCCAAACAGGACGCTTCTCCTTGAACCACTCACAGTACGTGAAGCCGTTGCAAGTTCTGGTATCGAAAATATAAACACTACCGTATCCGAGGTATTTCAGGCCGAACTCTTTCCGATCGCCGAAGCGTCAAAACCCCAAAAAGAGACTATGCATTACAAGCAAGCACTCCACTTTGGCTACGAGTTCTTAAAGGAGAAAGGTTTTATTGCCACCAATGCGATACGGGAAGTCCAAACCATCCTCGAACCCGAAAAGGGGGGAATCAGGCGTCTCCCGGGAACGAAAATCGCTGACCATATCACAGGGAGAAGCTACTACACCCCACCGGAAGGTGAAGACTTGATCAGATCCCTTCTCAAAAATTTCGATGACTACTTCAATGACATGGCAACGGATGTCGATCCCCTGATCAGGAATGCGGTCCTTCATTACCAATTCGAGGCAATACACCCCTTCTATGACGGTAACGGGCGCACGGGTCGCATACTCATGGTTCTCCATCTTGTGCTTTCAGGTCGACTCGATCTTCCGATACTTTTTCTTTCGGGCTATATAAACGAGAACCGTTCTGATTATTACCGACTACTTCGGGAGGTGACTGCTTCCGGGGCATGGAAACCATGGATACTATATGTACTCCACGCGATCGAAGTGCAGGCAATCAACACGGCGTCAGTGATAGACCGGATGATCGCGATCAGGGAACGGATAGAACCGGCAATGCGGGAGATGAAACCCGCTATTCCATACAAGGAAGTGCTTGAGTATCTATTCTCCAATCCCTACTACTCACGGGGACGTATGAGCGAAGCCCTCGGTGTCCATCCCAATTCAAGCCTCAAGTACTTGAATGCCCTGGAAGCTAAGAAAATAGTCACCAGTTTTAGTTTCAAGAAGGAAAAGGTCTTTTTCATGGCAGATTTCCTAAAACTTCTGTAGCACACCAGATGTAACGATCACACACGACCGTTACAAAATATTGAATATTATGTAACGGTCGTGATTGCGGCGGAGCTCTACGGCAGTGTTTTGCCCGATATGGCGAATAGTCAGCCTATGGTTATCGTGCCCGCCCCCCGAACAGTTTCACGTCTAATCCACATTCTCCTCGAGTGGGGGTAGTGTAGAACCCCGCAACTGGCGCCGACCAGTTTTATCGCAGAATCCAAACATCTGACTGCTACCGCCCACATCACCGTTCGCCAGTGAGGAGTTCGTAACGAGGGGGAGCAGCCAGTATTGCCCCAGCACACCCAAACAGCTTACCGGCGGGTAACGCGCGTACTTGAAGGTGGAGGGGTGGCAGGAAAAACGTGACCGAGCGACCCGCAGTCCGCCGATCATTTCCAGTCACCAAAACACACAAGGAACGCTCCGGCATATAACCGAGCCTCGGACGAGGACCCGAGCGAGGAACGTTTTTCCCTGACAGGCCCCCTCCTTACATTTCCGCGCGTTACCCGATCGGGCTTTAGGTGCTTCCCCTTTCATGCCCCACCCCCGCAAAATACAACACGACGCCGCCGAGGAGGGAGAGGATGGCGGCGGCGACGAAGACGGAGCTTCCGCCTGAGCGTTCCATGAGCAGGCCGGCGAAGAGGGCGGAGAAGGCGCGGCCGATTTCGGTGATCGTGAATAGTCCGTGGTAGCGGCCGAGTAGGTGGGGGCGTGCGCGTTCGGGGAGGAAGCGGACCTGGACGGCGGCGCCGCAGATTTCGGCGATGGAGAGGACGAGCATGGTGGCGACGAGCAGCCAGGGGGAGCGGAAGAACGCCAGGCCGAGGAAACCCAGGGCATAGCCGATCTTTGTCAGGAACGAGACCGAGCTGATGGGGGCCGAGCGGAGCAGGCGGCTGGCGGGAAGTTGGCCGAAGACGCATACGAGGGCGTTCAGGGTGAGCAGGCTGCCGTACACCCAGAGCGGCACGCCTTGGTCCGACAGGTGGAGCGGGAGGAAACTCTGGAGGAGATCGTAGGCGCCGGTGATGAGGGCCATGCCCAGGATCCATGCCCAGAAGACGCCGTCGGTGAGGATTGTGCGCCATTCCTGAATGCCGATTCTGGTATCCGGTTTTTTGGTCCGCCGTTCCGGCGGGAGCGATTCGGGGACGGTGGTGGCATGAAGATGCCGGCCAGGAGGTTGACGGCGCCGCCTATCAGGAAGCCGGCGCGGGGGGACCAGGAAAAGGCGGCGACACCGAGCAGGGGTCCCCACCCGAAGGCGGCGTTGAGGGCGATGCGGTTGAGGGCGAAAGCCTCGCTCCGCTTGAGTGGCGGGCTGAAGTCGGCGATTGCTGCGCTGGTGGCGGGACGGTAGAAGGTACGCGTCATGCCGTTGAGGAAGTTGAGGGCCGCCAGCAGGATGGGCAGCTTGCCCGCGAAGGCGAAACCGAACAGGGCCAGGGCGCTGGACCAGACACCGATGAGCTGGACGGGCCGCCGGCCCCACCTGTCGGAGAGTGCCCCGCCCCAGACGCCGAAGATGACGCTGGCCACGGGCGAGGCAGCCAGCACGAGGCCGAGCACGCCCAGTGAAATGCCCTCGCTGCGTAGGTGGAGGCTGAGGTAGGGCACTACCATGAAGCGCCCCGTCGACTCCACCATGGTGGCCAGCACGAGGAGGAGGACGGGTTTGGGGAAGGACCTGAGATACGCACGGATGTTCATAGGTATGATCCGACAATAACCGAAAATGCACAGGAAATCAGTAGGGGTGCACATACCAACACATGGAATTTGACAAGCAACCCATAAGGCAATAGCGTATAGTCATGAGTAGACCACTTTTACAGAGGCACTTCTCCAAGATCATCCCCGGGATCATGCCGTTGATCGCAATCTCGTTCCTACTTGCCACCTCATCGCTGGGCGCCCAGACGAACTCCGGCAACGTGCGCAAGGATATAATCGAAACCGCCAAGACCTACCTCGGCGTCCCCTACGTGTACGGGGCAGAATCGCCCAAGGCCTTCGACTGTTCGGGCTTCGTGCGCTACGTCTACAACCAGGCAGCCTCCATCGTATTGCCCCGCACGTCCAAGTCCCAGTGGGCCGCCGGTCTTCCTACCACGCTCGCCAAGGCAAAACCCGGGGATGTCCTCGTCTTTGACACCGTCGGAGGGGCTCCCAGCCACGTCGCCATCCTCATCGACGGAAAATCCTTCATCAATGCCATATCTGAAGGCCCGAAAACGGGGGTCGTCATCTCCCAGCTCTGCTCCTATTGGTCGCCCCTCCTGATGGGCGCCCGCGTCTACGTGGTTGCCGGCGACGAACCCGTGATACCCATGAAGCGTGCCGACGAACCAATAACCACGCCAGAACCGGCAAAGCCCGCTCCGGAACCAACCAAGACAAAACCCGAACCAACAAAACCAGCTCCAGAGCCGGTCAAGACTTCTCCTGAACCAGTTAAAACCGTGCAAGAACCTGTAAAACCGGTCACCAAAACAGCCGTCGAACCCATGAAACCCGTCGTAGAACCAGTAAAACCAGCACCCGAAGCCGAAAAGCCTTCCCCGGAACCTGCCAAGCCAGCACCTGAGCCCGCAAGAAGCGCTCCCGTTGTCGCCAAGCCGCTCCCTCAGGATGAGCTTCCCGTCTCGTTCATCGGCTTTGCCATCACCAACACCATGCAGAAAACCACGGACAAGATCCCCGCGCAGGTCGGGACGGCCATCCAGTACGCCGTCACCAACAGCACCGGCAAGGACGGGGTGTTCGAGATCCTGTTCTACAAGATGGATTTGAATCCGGCCAAGCACCAAACCCTGCGCCGCGACCGGGTAAGCATCCCCGCGGACGGCATGCGCCTGGTGGAGCCCTTCACCTTCACGTCGCCAGGCCAATACCGTCTGATACTCAAGACCCACGACAACCTGCAGCGGGTCGAACGCATCTGGAAGGTAGTCGAGGTCAAATAGGCCGAAAAACTGCCGGAGCTGTTGCAGAGCTTATGATACGTCATGAAAAAAAGGCCGTCTTCCATCACGGATAACGGCCTTTATCATGTTGCCGGGACTTGTTACTCGACGATGAAAACCGATGAGGCGCCCAGCTCGTGGTAACCGCCCTCATCCCCGGCGCGGCGCAGGCGCAGGAGGTAGGGACCGGCGGAAAGGCCATGGGGCACCCGGGCTACGACGAGATCCTTGGACACGAGTTCGTATTCGGGCGATCTTGCAGCACTACCGTCCACAAAAAAGACACCACAGCGCGAATCTTCCAGCTGGAAGTCCAGATCCCTGCCACGGATGCGTATATAGTCGCCCACTCCGGCCCTGTTCTCGGCGTTGGTCCGGGCGGAACAAACGGCGAGGGATACGGAAGCGGTATTCATTTTCTTCATCGTCGGTCCTCCAAGGAATGGCTACATTTCCTTATCGGCCAATTCCGGGGGGAGGTTGAGGGGGAGAGATACGGGCATGGGCTTCGGGGGGCAAGGTTCCGGATTGAGGCAGATTGTCCTTAAAATTGACAGGGTCTGGTGCTGGGCCTAAACTTCCAGAGGGTGTATGGAAATGTCTATGGAAAACCCGGGGAAGATAATGGAAAAAGGAACTTATCGCTATTTCGCCTTTGTGAGCTACAGCCACAAGGATATTGCTTGGGCCAAGTGGCTTCAGGAGGGGCTTGAACGCTACAAACTTCCGAGCACCATTCGCAAGGAACTACCGCCACATATACCCACTTCGATCAAGCCGGTTTTCCGGGATGCGACCGATATCGGGCTAGGCGATCTTCGTCAAACACTGAGGACGGAACTCCAAGACTCACGATATTTGATAATCGTGTGCTCTCCCCATAGTGCTAAATCTGAATGGGTCAATAGGGAGATAGAGCATTTTCGCGAACTAGGACGAAGCGACCATATCATCCCACTCATCGTCGCCGGCAGTCCCGAATCCACTGATCCTGCGGAACGTTGCTATCCCCCTGCCCTTCGTGAACCTGGTTCGAATTTCCTGGGTGCCTCGATCGATGAGCTTGGCAAACAGAAAGCTTTGGTAAAAATCATCGCCGGATTGCTTGGATTGAGGTTCGACCAGCTATGGCAACGGCACCGTAGAAGGGAACGAAAGAATGCGCTTATCCTAGGATTGACCGCCCTTCTGGTCACGATTGCGGTCACCTTTGGCGGTGCAATGGTTTGGGACTACTATAGTGTCAAGGAGAGCTACTTCGCTGATTACGTGGAACGCTGGGGGCTCCCCGAGGGGATCGGGAAACTAGACAAGCAGCAGGTCGCCCGTCGATACAGCTCCCTGCGTTTTCGATCCAGCCGAAGCAAACTAAGAAGTGTCGAACTTGTGAATTCCGCAGGCGTATTGGTTAAGCCTTCTGACACCGAGCGCGGTGACATGCCGGCTTGCCAAGTCTTCTCCTACTCCGACAAGGATGGTTCGCTCAGCTCGGTGGAGTATCAGGACAAGCTCGGAAAGACACTGCTGAAGATCAAGTACTCAGGCGCAAAATTCCTCGTAGCCGACTTCGTCGCTACCGACATTTACGAGACCGCCTTCACTCTGGGTGCCCGCACCGGGACCGATTTCGGCGCGCTCTCGATGGCTGGAAATGGCCAAGCAAATGCGAAGAGCGACATTTCTCGGTACCTATATGTGAGGGATGATCGAGGCCAGGTCATCGAGGTACGTTATATGCGTGATAATCGCAATACTCCGGCGAGGGATGCGGACGGTATCTTCGGCAAGGCCTTCCAGCTCGATGATAAGGGCCGCGTTATCGGTATCACCCATCTAAACGAGAAGGGGAAACCCCAGGCAATGTCCAATGGCATGGCAGGCAAAGAGTTCCAATATGACAATACGGGCAATCTCATCCTTTCCCGCCGGATCGACGGCTTCGGTGGCTCCGTCCTTGACGAGCGCAAAATAGCCACCTACCGCAGGGGGTTCGACACCTTCGGCAACGAAGTCCACGCTGAGTTCCTTGGGGTCGACGGCAAGCCGTCACTTAACGTTGATGGCGTAGCGTCGTACCTGAACGAATACAACAATCGGGGTTTTTTGGTCAAATCGACCTACCTCGGCATCGATGGCCAGCCCTGCATCAACAAGAACGGTTTTTCTTTCGGGATTGCGGAGCAGGATGACCACGGCAACGATGTGCGGTTATGTTTCTTTGACATGGAGATGAAGCCCTGTATCCTCAAGCAGGAGGGAGCTATCGAACTCCTGGACTATGATGACAAGAACAGGCTTGTCAGCGCCACCATGCTGGATCCTGATGGAAGACCTTACATGACGACCGAGGGTTGGTCCTCAAAAAAGCACACCTATGACGAAGTGGGCAACCTTATCAGTACAGGGTTTTTCGGAACCGATGGAGCCCCCATCCTCACGAAAGACCGATACGCTCGGTGGACCGCCACATACGACGGGCGCGGTAACCAGATTGGGTTTGCATATTTCGGGGTCAATGGCAAACCTTGTTGGCCCAAGGATGGCACCCCGTCCTACACTTTCCGTTATGACGAACGGGGCAACCGCGTTGAGACCTCACACTTCGGTCTTGAAGGCCAGCCCGCAACCAACAACATCGGCGTGGCTGGACTTCGGGAAACCTATGACGCACACGGGAAAGTCGTGCGAACTGAATATTACGGCTTGGATGGCAGTCCCTGCCTCCAGACGGAGGGTTTCGCAGGCTGGTCCTCCGAGTATGATGAAAGTGGCAACGAGATTAAAATTTCCTACTTCGGCATCGACGGATATCCCATCAGCTCCAAGGTCGGATATGCGGGATGGACGAACGAATACGACGCTCGCGGCAATATCGTCCGCTCAAGCAATTTCGGAACGGACGGCAAACCCTGTCTTTCGTCTGAAAGCCGGGTTGCCAGCTCATCCTGCAACTATGATGAACATGGCAATCTGGTGCGAATAGCCTATTATGGTGTCGACAGTAAAGCCCTGGAGAAAAAAGACGGCAGCGCAGTGGAAATCTTTGCGTACGATGCCGCTGGAAGGATAATGGAACAACGTCATCTCGGAATCGACGGCAAGCCCATGCTCATAGCCCAAGGCTATGCGGGTTGGGACGCCACCTATGATCCTCGCGGGAACAAGCTCTCGATGACCTATCTCGGTTTGGATGACCACCCGATTCTGAAGCAGGACACGGGATATGCGGGATGGAGGTCCATCTATGATGAGCGCGACAACGAGGTCAGGACTGAATACCTGGGAATAGATGGCAACCCCGCACCGAGTGCGGACGGTACAGCCGGATACTTCATGGAGTACGACGCCATAGGCAACGTCCTTCGGATCACCTACCTCGATGAGAATGGGGAACCCTGTCTTGAGAACTCAATCGATGCGGCAACCATTCTGAGGGAATATGACAAATCCCAGAACGTAGTTCGGATTGACTACCTGGGAGTGGATGACAAGCCCTCGTTATGCAAGGAAGGCTACTCCATAAGGCTTGTGACGCTCCAGGAAAAACCCCCTTCGGCGTATATCCAATATCTGGACATCAATGGAAAACCCTGCTTCTACAAGGATGAGGGTTTCTCGTCTGCGCGATATGAATTCGATGATCGTGGAAACACGATACGCTACGCATATTTCGGTGTTGACGCCAGGCCCTGCCTCACGCGCAATGGATATGCGATAGTGGCTGTCGAGTATGACGACAATAACGTAATCGTGAAATCGACCTCGTTTGGAGTTTCGGGCGAGCCTTTCATCCCCATCCTCAAGGTAACTGAGGTAGTCCCTGGCACGCCAGCGGAGAGGGTGGGTATCCGGATTGGTGACGTCCTCCTCGAGCACGCCGAATGGAGGCTCTTCACCAAGGGCAAGACGACGGAGGAGACGGTACAGGAATGGGGCTCAGCCGCCACAGCCGCGAGGGATAAGAAGAAACGTCTTTCCTTCTGGCGGGATGGCAAGATCCTCTATTTTGACTTTACGGAGGGTGGCATCGGCTTTAGGGGAGGAGACGAAAGTGTCGACCCGGCCCTCCTTGAACGGATCATGAAGGATTATGAGAAGGGCAGACGCTAGTTGTGGGTGGAGCAATGCAGCTGCTTTGGATACCAACTCCATCAGGTGTGCATCCATGAAACGCAAGCTGGTCTTCACCGATTGCAGTGTTCCACGTGAACACCTGACATTTTTCCCTCCCGCGTTGACAGCTGGAAGAAGCGTATTATAATCACCGCGTGCTCGTGTAATTTTTCATAATTGCAAGCCCATGGAGGAAAAAAATGCCGTTGATCATTACGCTCTTTCTTCGGGACTTCATCTGGAAAAAGATCAAAGCCTCATTTCAAAAGCTCCTCCGCACGGAAATGTCCAGGATTCTGGGAGCGGGTTATGACGCAGCCAATCTTTTCCAGCCCACTCCCGAGGCCGGGGCTGTGATTGTGGATCGCGAGGTGAGAATGGAAGTTTTCGAAGCCGGCCAGGATTCCGCAAAGGAAATCAGGCGGAGCTTCTGGGTGAGGTTCATAGATATATTCAGGAAGGGTGGAAAGGTGGCAGAGCCGGTCAACCTGCTTCTGCTCAGGACGTACGGAAATTCAGGAAATACCGGCTATCTTCAAAAGCTTATCCGACTTTGGACCTCCTATTCAGGAAACGTGATGACCATTTCCGACCCGATCTTCGCCGAACTGGAACTCGGCCTCGTGAATAGCGAAATGGCCAGAAGTAATAGGGCGGACGGGCTTTGGAGCGTACTCGCGGCATTGGGTGGCATTGGGTGGATATTGGACAGGATAGGGGTCAGGATCACGGAAGGTGCCCTAGGCATGATCCTGCTGGCTGTGGTCGTCCTGGTAATCGGGTATATCGCCATAAAAAGTTTCCTGTCACGGAATGATCCGGACGCCAAGGATATTGCCGAAATACCCTACCGATCTGTCTTCGGCGACAAGATAGAGAAGACAACGAAGCGGATCGAATTGATGCTCGCATTCATACCCAACCTTATACAAATCCTGCCATTGCTTATTCCCTTACTCACCCATACATATATATTTGATGGTTTTCTCCTCTACGCTCTGGTACTGCCACTCCTCTTGTATATTGCGAGCCTTGCCATAATAGCCATCTACGGTCATTCCCTCATTAAAAGGACGGTTATCGAATACTTCCGTGATACGGCTACGAATACGATGACCCGCGAAAAACTCACAGCCCTACTCGGTGCGGAACCCCAAAAGAACGGTCTGTATCGGACAATCACGATGTTTTGTTATGAGGACGTCTGGAAGAGAACCCTTGAGGCGATGTGCGAACATGCCGACATGGTCGTGATGGATCTGCGTGATTATTCGGAGAGCAAGCTTGGCTGCCGCTTTGAGATCCAATACATCGTCGATCATTTTCCGCTCGACAAGGTTCTAATCCTTGTGGAGGAGAAAACGGACCTGTCCATTGTCCAACTTCACTTCGCGATCGCGGCAAAGGGAATGAGCGAATTGTCGCCCAATTTTAAGACAGGGACCTTGACGGTCCATGTGACCATGACTGATATCAGCGACGACTATATCTACCAAGTGCATGATTACATCCATGCAGTGGCGAAACGGGTTGCATGATGCCAAGTTTGGAGCAGCCCCAATACTGGGCTTTCATTTCCTACTCGTCGAAAGACAAAAAATGGGGCCAGTGGCTTCACAAACGATTGGAAGCCTATCCGATACCTCCGGATCTTCAAGGCCAGACGCTCTTTGACGGTGCCATCTTGGGAAGCAATTTGCGACCGATTTTCCGCGATCGGGACGAGCTGGCAGGTTCTTCAGATTTGGGTACAGCCATCCATCAGGCCCTGGAACGAAGCCGTTTTCTGGTAGTGCTATGTTCGAGGGCCTCAGCCCGGAGTGGATGGGTAAACAAGGAAATCTCCGATTTCAAGGCTCTGGGAAAGGGAAATCGCATTCTTGCCCTGATCCTCGATGGCGAGCCCAATTCGACAAGCAAGGGCAATCCTGAGGACGAATGTTTTCCACCGGAATTACGCTACCCATCTGACCCAATCGCCGGGGACTTGCGAAAGGATGGTGACGGTCCCGAGCGGGGTTTCCTCAAAGTCCTGTCCGGTATCGCCCAACTCGATTTCGACAAACTCTACCGTAGGCACGAGCGGGCCAGGACTAAACGAATGCTATTCAGGAATATAGCTGCAGGTGCCTTGATCAGCGTATTTGCCGGACTGGCGGGTTTGGCCTGGTGGCAAAGCGGCATCGCCGAGAATCAGAGGCGAGAAGCAGTCGTACAGCGCCTGGCTGCGGATCAGCAAAGCAAGGAAGCCGATCTCCAGCGGAGTCAGGCGATCAACGCCAAGACTCTGGCCCTAGAAAGCGAAAGGATTGCCATTGAAAATCAGGCAATAGCCGAGGCGAGCACGGCTGAAACGGCTGCTACGCTGGCGGAGGTTTATAATAGATGGGGCCAGGAAGCGGAGAAAGCCGGTAACTATGCCGATGCCGGAATTTGGTATTTGCGTTCCCTTGAGCAAGCTGACACTCTCGTCTCCCGCCTGGGTGCGATGGAAGTGCTCCGAAAACATCCCATCGAGCGAAACATTTTGGCAGGACATACCGATTCGGTTAGGGCTGTTGTATTCGCACCCGATGGGGAACAAGCCCTCTCGTGCTCCGATGACGGTACGGTCAGACTCTGGAACATGAAGACCGAAATGCTTCTGCGTACCCTATATGGCCATACTGATGATGTCCAAGTCGTAGCATACTCTCCAGATGGTAAACAGGCTCTCTCCGGCTCCGACGATAAGACGATGAAATTGTGGGATTTGTCAAATGGAAAGGAGATTCGTACTTTTCGTGGCCATACCGACAAGATCACTTCTGTGGCTTTTTCGGCTGACGGAAAAAATGCCCTTACCGGTTCCTGGGATGGGACTGCGAAATTGTGGGATCTTACAACCGGTCGGGAAATACAGACTTTCTCCGATATTCCAGGTGCAGTGTACTCCGCTGCTTTCTCACCGGATGGTAACCAGATTCTGACCTGTACGGCATCCAAAATCCAGTTCTGGAATCTTGCCACAGCGGAAAAATCCCGAAGTATCACCGGTACCTTTTCTCACCCGGCTGTCTTTTCACCGGACAGGAAAATGATTCTCTCCGATTCTAGCGGCAACGTACTTACCGTTGTAGAACTTGCGACAGGAAAGGTTCTCCAAAGACTAACCGGACACACGGAATATGTCACTTGCATTGCATTCTCACCCGACGGGGCACATGCCATCTCCGGGTCAGACGATACTACCATAAAAGTCTGGGATCTGACGAAAGGCCAACTTTTACGCACGATGACAAGAGGCTCGGACTACCACACGACAGTAGCCTTCCCCTTCGATGGAAAGATGGTGTTGGCCGGATTGTCCGACAACACCGTTCAGATCTGGGATCCTGGTCTTGAAGATGAATTGCGAAAACTACAGGGGTATTCAGTTGTAATGGAAATACTGCAATCGGCAGTTTTTTCTACTGATGGCCGGAAGGTGCTTTCAGCCTCAAAGGATGGAAAATTTGGGTTACGGGATCTTTCAACCGGAAAGATGCTGTTCGAGATGGAAGAGTCGTTTGAAAGGGGTAAGACCATCGCCCTTTCGACTGACGGAAAACAGGTTCTCATTGCTAACGATGACAATACCATTGGATATTGGAACCTGACGACAGGCAAAGAACTGCTTGTTCTTGATGGGCATTCGGATGATGTGTCCTGTTTGGCTTTCCTGCCGGATGGACAGCGCGCACTTTCTGCATCCGGTGGATCGTGGGATCAAAACCTGTTTTTGTAGGATCTGTCGACAGGAAAAAAACTGCAAGCCCTGACGGGTCATACGTATCCTGTTCTCTCACTCGCTGTATCGCCGAATGGAAATTTCGTGCTCTCTGGTTCCTATGGTGGGAGTCTGAAGCTCTGGGACTTGTCGACAGCGAAATTGGTAAAGAACCTGGAAGGATGGTTTACAAGTGCCACCACCCTCGCCTTTCTGCCCGATGGGAAGACGGCACTCTCCGGTTCAAGCAATGGCGACATCAGTTGGTGGGATATCGATGCAGGCGAGGAATTTGGCAACGTGAAGATACAGTCAGGGGAGGTGACAGCCCTCGCCGTTTCAGCTGATGGGAGGCAGGCTCTTTCTGGATCCCAAGACACAAACGTACATCTCTTTGATACGGGGACTGGTAGAGTCCTTCAAACCTTTGTGGGGCATTCCGCGAAAATCTGTTCCGTGGCTTTTTCAGCGGATGGAAAATCCGCTCTCTCCTACTCTGTGGATGATGAAATCAAGCAATGGGACTTGACAACCGGCCTGGAAGAAAACAGATTCAGCAATCAGAATTTCGAACCGGCCAAAGTGACAACCGTCTCCATCTCGTCGGACGGCAAGTTCGCTCTCACCGGCCTCGCCGATAGGACCATGCGACTTTGGGACCTTGGAACCGGACGGGAACTGCACACCTTTGTGGGGCATTCGGAGGAAATCGGTTTGGTAGCCTTTTCTCCCGACAGAAAGTCTGTGCTTTCTGGCGATACAGGCAAGACCATCAAAATTTGGAACCTGGCCACAGGTAAGGCGACGAGGAGTATTCCGGGGAAATCAGGTTTTGGCGATGGCCTTGCGTTTTCCCCCGACGGAAAGTTGGCACTAATCAATAACACTAACGACCAGAAAATCCTACTCATGGACTTGACGACAGGCGAACAGTTGATGGGTTTTCCTATCCCTACTTCCTTCTTATCAATTTCTTCCACCGCCTTTTCTCCTGATGGCAGATCGGCTGTCATTGGATCATACTTCAAGGGTATTGCATTATTGGATCTGGTAGGTGGAAAGGAAACCAGAATCTTTCCACAGTACACGATAGAACCGGGTACACTGCGCTTCGCACCCAGCGGCAATCGAATACTCTTCGGTTCCAAGGACCATGCTGTGAAGGTAGTGGATCTCACCACGGGCGAGGAGGTTTTTAACCTGGTCGGCCATACTGATGGGGTGAACTCGTTGGCACTTTCGCCTGACGGCGACTTGATTTTTTCCGGTTCCAGCGATGGCACCGTGAGGATTTGGGCCATGGCGACCGGCAAAATACTGCGGGTATCCGACTTCCATTCGGGTGCAGTAACCTCCCTCGCCTTGTCACCGGACATGAAAAGTTTCTTAGCGGGATTCCATTCCAATCCGCCACTTATTGTCCCTACCGGTTTCGATTTCGGAAAGCAAGAACTCATCACCCGACTTCGACAATATTCGGACTATGCAGTCAGCTATGACCTGGATATTAATGGAAATGTCGTACCCCAGCCTGGAAGGGCTCTAATTCGTCGTTATTCCGCGGCAAAGCGGGGGGGGATTACTTTCCTGCCACAAGGGGGAAAAGACTTAGCCGAGGTTTGGGAAACTGGTATCGGTTCTTACATGGTTCAAGCTGCCTGGCATGGAGATCTAAGCTTACTCACTTATGCCCTGACGCTCGGTGAATCAGTCAATTGGGCTGATGCAAACGGCGCGAGCCTCCTCATGTGGGCTATCTATGGAAATCAACCGGGCGCCGTGAAGTACCTGGTCTCCCAAGGTGCGGATATTGGAAAAAATGGCCGCATCTGGATCGATCCCGCGAAAGACAAATATTATGGAAGCCCACTCGCTGTCGCTGCTGGTGAACGTGCGTCTTTTGACTTGCTCAAATACTTGGTCGAGACTTGCGGAATGGATGTGAATGGCAGGGACCTTGAAGCATCGACACAAAAGAATACGGGCTGGACTCCGCTGTTCTGGGCTTGCGATAGTGGAGATGCAAAGAAGGTTGAATATTTAATCAAACACGGTGCCAGGATCGATGATTCGTATCAGGGTAGCACTGCATTAGTTCAGTCCCTGAGCGTTAGTGACAATGTATCTGAGGAAATCCCCCTATTGCTGATCGATCGAGGGGCAGATACGGGAAATCGTGCATTGCTTTTACTTGCTGCCAAACACGGGTTCACCCAGGTCTTTAAAATCTTGGTTGAAAGCAGCAAGGATTGGATGGAGGAAAATAGTGACGGGACAAACGGCCTTCATTTCACCTCTTTGGGAACTGGTAACATCGAGATCGCCCATTACTACTTGGACAAGGGTATTCATGTAAACTCACAGAACGACCTCGGTTGGTCAGCCCTCCATTTCGCGGCTCGACAGGGCAATGCAGAACTGGTTAGCTATCTCCTGTCTAAAGGGGCAAATCCACGCCTCGAAGCCTTGGCGGATGATGGCTCTGGCCCGAAGAAAGTCACAGCGCTGCAGATAGCTCTGATCAATAGCAATCAGGATATCGTCGAGCTATTGGTAGCTGCAGGGGGGACAGAATAACCAAAATCCAAAAAACACCGGAACCTCACTCCCGGTCTAGGGACACACGAGGAGCTCTTCGGTTAACTGACTACAGGCATCAATAACAGAATCCCCAATAATGCATAATAGGAATATGAGACTATATCACATCAGCCACAAACTTGGAAACGTCATCATTTTCCAGACTCAATGCATATATCCTTTTCCCGCCCACTTTGGCTTTAGGGGAAGCGTCTCCATTTTTTCGCTTGCCGTCCGGTTCGATCAGGTATTCTCCCAATTGCGAATCCCGAAGCGAGGCATCTGCCTCGCGTCCGCTTCCGGCAATCAGACCCACTTTGGCTCCCAAGGCTAGGGCTATCATGTATTCACTCGAGGCAACATCGCCTCCATTGTAACCGATGAGTTTTACCCATGCCGGATCTCCACCACCTGCAAGATAGTCCTCCCAGAAAGTAATGAGGTCGAGGGATGAGAAATCCGCACCTCCAGTATGGCGATGCTCGGAGTATCGATGGTCAACCATCTTTCCGGAAGCCTTGGAAGACTTACCTGGGAGATAACCAATACTGCGGACTTGTGCCGAACTTTCCTGGATATCTCCTACGATACCAGATATGCCCGACAGCGTTCCTCCAGACACGATGGTTCCCTTAAAATCCGCGAGCTTACCTTTTAATACCTCAAGCTTAGCCAGGTCATTCTCGGACATCCTCTCGCATCCACCGGAAAGGATAAGCACGGGTTTGATGAATTCCGGGCAATCCACGGGCAAACGGTGAGAGGTCCGGGGCTTTCCATCAATGCGTGCTGCGACGTCCGATGCCACACCAAGGAAATGAAGTATGCTCTCGATTCCCGGCACATCAAGCCCTTTGTCAGCCATTTCACTCAGACTGCGTCCCCCTGTCAATATCATCCAGGGTGAAGGGGACTTCAGGACAGCCAGACAATAGAAATAAAGGCTTTCCTTGAGTCGCCCGATCAACAAATTGAATTTACCAAGATCATAGAGTGCCCAAGGAAGATTGGCTTTAACGGCTATTTGTTTGTCACAGCGTATAATCGCACTTTTTATTAGAGGCTCAAAATACGAAAGGATAGATACATCTTTCTTGAGGAGTAGTAAAACCTCAATATAATTGCCAAGGGCGTAAGGATTTGATGGATCAATTCCGAAAGCGGTTTTATAATGGGCAACTGACTCCTCCAAATTGATAGGCCTGCAACTGCCCCCAAGACAGCAGTGTGTTTCGATGTCCTCGGGATCTATTGCGATCGCCGCCCTGATGAGATCTAGTCCCTCCTGGTACTTCGTTGTGTCGGTAATCTGGTTCCCATCAATGTTCGCCTTGCAGATCGCCACACCGACGTCACGAAGGATAGGGGCCTGGGTCCCTAGCTTTTCCCTTTCGCAGCGGAAGAGCTTCTCAATCTTTCCCCATTCGCTCATGGCCATGTACGTCTTGACCAAGCGTTGGAGTACGGAAAGGTTCTCCCTGTCGATTCCCAAAAGTACTTCCAACCTTTGGGCAAGGTCGGAAAGGGATTCGGGACTCATATATCCGCCATAGTTCGATTCGAGCGAACTGATATCGTTCTTGATATCCTGAAAGCTAAGGTCACAGTTTTCGAGGGATGCTGCTACCAGGGCGAATTCCCTTTCCCATCGTTGGGGTAATTGGAATTCATTCTTGTATCCCATCTCATGATAGATGTCGGCCCAAATGTGCTGGGCAAGGGTCCGCAACTGGAGTTCGGCCTTGAGCGGCTTGAGCCACTCAAATTCGCGGGGATCCTCGAAGCCAGGGAGGGGGATGAAATTCTTGACCTGCACGATGTAATGCCGGGAAAGATAGCCGAATTCCCGGAACGAGAGCCTTGTTTTCTTGTCTTCCGAATTGAGCTGATCAATCAAAAAATAATCCTGGAGGATGGAAGCGACTTTTTCGACTTGGTCCATCGTATGGGTAATGAGACGGATGCCACAAAAATCGGTCATGTCCCTGAGTGGATCGGTATAATACTTACCGGGGCGGGTGATCTTCTCCGCAAAGCTGTCGATGGCCTTGGCCCGACCCTGGATGATCGGATTAAGTTCGAGCCTTTGGGATATGAGTTTGAGCAGGCATTGCAGGTACTGCGAAAGGGTGTCGTACCTGGGTTTTATCTCCTTGTAGCGAAGCACCGTATCGCGATATTGCTCCAACTCCATGCAACCCTCCAAATGACCTTCGATTATAAAGAATATGGGCTATGCCAACGTGTCCCTTATTATATAATGATGTCATGGCAACACTCAATGGTAGATACCGGGATACTCATACACACACTCAAGTTACTCATATTGGCCCTGTCCCACTGATTCTGGGAGCGATTGGGCATCGAGATATATATCAATCCGATAGAATCCGTGTCGCTTCGGCGATACGTTCGATAATCGGCGAATTCCGTTCACGTTATACCTCCAGCCCTATCCGCCTGATCACGATGTTGGCTACAGGAGCCGACAGCATCGCGGCCGAGGCTGCAATCGAAGAAGGTATCGGTATCATAGGCCTCTTGCCCTTCGACCTCGATCTGTATCTTGAAGACTTCAAACTTTCCGAAGACCGTGAGCGTTTCCAAAGGCTTTACTCCTCTTGTTTGGAAATACATACCCTACCCTGCCTGCCCGGATCAACTCGAACTGAAATTGAAGCTGGAGGCGATTCGCGCGATAGGCAATACGCCTATGGGGGTTCCTTCATCGTCAGATACTCAAACTCACTCATCGCGGTCTGGGACGGTACGGATTCCGGATTGATTGGTGGGACCGCCGACATCGTCAGGACCCAGCTTTGCGCCAATCCCTCGGGTTATCTCCGCCAGGCTGATTTTTTGGGAGGCAGGCAGACCGGACCTGTCAATTGGATCTATTCCCGAAGATCCGGCTTGCCGGAAGCACCGGAGTGTGCCCCTGCAAGCCTTCCCATTGACTGCGTCCGCATGTGCCCCGGGTTCAATTCTACCCATGAAATGCTCTATCCCGCCGGATGGAAATATGTCCCCCCAGAGGAGAAGAAAATTACAAAAGGAAAAGATGCCCAGCGATATTACGAGGGTGTCTTTTCCTCAATAGATGGCTTGAATAGGGATGTGCTAAAGATTGGAAAAACCCGCCAAAGCGATGACATGGATTTTACGGAAAAAGGAATTGGGGACCTGCACTCCCTCGCGGATTATCTGGCCTTGCGTTTCCGTAAAAGATCACATGGAGCAATCTTCGCGATGGTTGTAATAGGTGTCATCACTTTCTCGCAAATGGTGATATTCGACGAGTTACTCAATAATGCCTTTGTCCTATTTTCCTTCTTTTTGTCGCTACTGGCATCCATAGTCCTATTTTCCTTCATCAGGCGATCCGCCTTCGACAGCAAGTATTTTGACTATCGGTCCCTTGCCGAACTCTTACGCGTGTTTGGAGCTTTGGGCAAGATTGGCATTGTTGTCGACCCCACGGAGCTCATCACCACAAAACAACAGAGCCTGCTCGGATGGGTCGTCGACACGGTGCGCAGTATTACGCTACCGTCCTCATTCATCCATAAGGAGAGAACAAAGGAATGTTTCAAAGTCATGATGGCAGAATGGGTTGACGATCAGGCCCTATATTACTCAACGAGCATCAGTAAGAGGCAAAAGGGCCTAATACCCAAGCGCAGGCTCCGTCTCGCTTTGTTTACCGGTGCATTACTATCGGCATTGGGTTTCTTGGTAGTTAAGGCACTTGCCTCCGCCTCAGGCCTCGACACTAGTCCGTGGTGGGATCTGGGCTGGATCAAACAAGGCAGTGGTCCCTATTCAAATGTTACCTCCTGGCTCCAGGCAGCTTTCGACATTCTCCTTTCCGCAGGCGCAGCCTTAGCCCTCTACATTGATATGTTGGACTTGGAGGACGAGATTCACCTCTTTGAGCGCGGGAGCATGATCTTCCGTCGAGCTTCCATCTTCATGCACGAAGCACTGAAAAGAGGGGATCTCGACCTTTTCAACTCCCTTGCTGTGGAGCTGGCTCGTGAGGCAGTAGGAGAGAATTTCGAATGGAACGACAACCATCGGCGTACTCCCCTCGAGATGCCTTTGGGCTAAACAGGAACCCAACCATGTCAATTCAAATCAGGACGTACCTGGCTGGTAGGAATTCAAACCATTCCAGACTCGGAGCATTCAATCTTTCTGAGCCTTCCCGTCAATGTCAATCCTGGTTCTGGCGAGCAGATTCCTGAAAAGTCCGATGTAGTCCCGACCACCATTCCGATAAATCGAGATGGCACCTTGTTCCGCCGCCTCCAACCTGCTCTCAGCGAAAGCAACAGCATCCTTGGGAAGTAAATGTCCCGTACCATCCAGGTAATAGGGAAAAGCGAAATCAACATAGTCCGACAGGATATGGATAAGGGCATCGCTCCCAATGGAACTCTCCGAAGGGAGGATCGTGGCCGTCCCATTACTATGACCGACTGCAATCTTCATGCCATCAGGTGAATATGCCAAGCTCGTAATAACACCACCTTCCAGGTCCTTTTCCCTGACGAGTTGCCCCGAATCCAGATCATAGAGGAGTAAGCTACCGCCATCCTTCCCCTCCCCAATCATTGTTTGGCCTGAAGGGGATGGTCTGACGTTTCTCCCTGAAATCTGGATGGAACGGACGATCTTCCCCGAAACAGGATCGATGTAATCGACATGGGGCTCAAGACCATCAATCGTCGAAAAACCTGCCATAATGGTCCGTCCATCCTTCGAAAAATTGAGGGAATTAATGAAATCGTGATCCGTCGAGAAGTGGAAATCTTCGATACCGGTAGCAAGATCCCATTGCGAAATTTCGGTATTGGAACAAGTCAGCAATCGACTACCATCGGCTGAGAGAACAAGGGCATTGTTATTGGAGCTTTCGATCCGCCTTTCAACCTTTTTTCCGGGCATACTCCAGACTATCGTCTGGCCGAAATCAGAGGCGGCGAGGAACTGACCATCCGGGGATAACCCAATGGCTCCAACAGTCGAAGACAGCCCATCCAAGGTTCCGAGCATGGTTCCGGAGGGCAGATCCCAAACTCGGACCCTTCCATCAAGGAAGCCTGCCGTGAACAAACTACCGTCGGACGAACAAGCGATACTACTGGATTCTTCACTGCCTTCAAGCTGCCTGATAATAGTACCGGTCCCGAGATCCCACAATGTGGCACCATGCTCCGACACGAGTAGCAACTTGTGTGCCCCGGAGAAAAAGGCAGTGATGGGGAGTGCATCGGTAGCGGTACCATAAGATGAAATTCTCATGGTTTGGCGTCTTTCCCAGAGCTTGATCGATCCGTCCGATGAGCCGGTTATCAGAGTCAATCCATCTGCAGGAAAAAGGATCGCGGTTATTCCGTCCCTGTGCCCTACGAGAGTGCCCCTTAGGCTCAAGGTCAAAGTGTCCCACAACATCACCCTTCCATCGTTCATCCCGGTCGCAAGGGTCCTTCCATCAGGTGAAAACTCCAGTATGGTAACTTCCTTGCCGAGAGTCTCGATCTTCTGGAAGGTGCTCCCTGCATCGGCGATCCAGAAATGGACTGCCATTCCGCGTGCTGCCATGGCGATACACCTTCCGTCCGGAGAAACCGCGAGGGCATCCCATGAGATTCCGGATGGCTTAACATGTGCAAGCTGTCGACCCGTGATTGGATCCCATATCGTCACGGCACCGTTCCTTGAAGCGCAGGCGAGGGATTTTCCGTCCAAGGAGAAAACAAGTATATCGGCGAGGGAATCATGGATGGGCATGGTCGTCAATACAGCGAGGTTGGCGGTATCAAGAATGCGGATACGATCCTCACCGCTGATAGCGAGTCGGGAACCATCGGGGGAAAAAACGAAACGATGCGCCCAATCACCTTGCGTCCCGTAATCCAGGCCCGAGATCAAGCGGTATGTACGCGCATCCCATAACCGGAGGATAGGCGAGTTGGTTGCGACCACCTTGGCATCCGGCGAGAGGAGCATGTACCCGAAATTGTCTACATCAAGCTCCAGATTGAGCCCCTTGTCTGTGGACTCGTGAGTTGTGAAAAGGTTTGTCATGGGCGTTCTGGCTAGAAGATCCGCCTGCATGGCTTTTCCGTCACCGATCACCGCACACAGACGGTCCTCCCCAAGAGGTAACACCAACTGGCTTACCCAACCGTATGAGCCACCAAAAACCTGTGGTTTCCCATTTTCGATCGTCGCAATCTCCGGCCAGAGTGTGGCAACCGCGTCCAAGCCAACCATGATGCCCATGCCTCCCGGCTTTGCCTTAAGGGAGTAGAGGGCCTGAAAAGCCGCTTCACGGACAAGTCCGGCCGAAAAGGAACGATCAGCCTCGTTCGCGTAGACTGCACTCAAGGCGCTCTCCGCCTGTAGGTGGCGGGCTTCTGCGATATCGCGCTGCCGGACCGCGACACCGGCCAGACTGGCAAAAAGCGCGATGCCCGCCACCGCGACCATTGCACGGTAGCGACTTCTCCGTACCCGCTGCCGTTCGTGGCGGCGATAGAGCTTGTCGTAGTCAAGCTGGGCGATGCCTGCCAGAATCTTCAGGAAGCCACGTTCATGGCCATCCCCTTCACGACGTAAGTCTCCAGCGATTGGTTCTTCGGGATATCTAAGTGAAGGCGGAAAGCACTCATCCCCGGGGCGATCCTTCATCGTCCCGTTTGGCTCTCCATCCAGAATCAGTGCGAGTATGTACTTCCCCTTACCCAATGCCTTGAATTCGAGGATTTCCTTATTGACCCAATCGGAGACTGCCGCACTCCGTGAACAGAGCACCACCAGAAAGCGGCTCTTTTTCAGGGCTTGGTTGATGGCTTCGCCCAGGTCGGCCGCTCCTGCCAGTTCGTCCCGATCGCGAAAGATCGGTTTGAGGTATTTGCCCAATACCGCTCCGTCAAAAAGCTCCTGGCCCTGGAGGTCCAGGGGGATATTATAGTTCTCCAGCCTGCGATGGATCCGCTCACCCCATTTGCTGTCCTTTGACGAGTACGAGATGAAAGCCCAATACTTGTTGCCATCGATGTCGGTCATTGCTGGTGCCTCTGGAAGGATTTTATATATGCTCTGGTGGTATTTCAAGCATCTTGCGCACAACCCTTATCGAACCTACAGTAATACCATGCCGCATCAGAAAGGAAGCCTGAATGAACCTTGTAAACCTTGAGCGTCTGGCGTCCATCATCAGGGAAATGAAGAAGCCCGGCAAGTTGCAATTGCTTACCCTGCTGCATGCGCAGGATTCACTGGATAGGGAGAGCCTGGATTACCTGTTCGACAGGACCATAGCGTTCGACTTCCTATTCGGGACTCTGGGTGCGGTGGAGCTTGTGCGATTTCTGAAACTCTGGAGCGATGACGAACTGGCCTGTCTGATCGGAAAGTTGGACGAGGATCAAAAAACAACCTTCCGGCGTGTACTTGGAAAGGAAGCCGATGCCGCTATTCTGGCGCGGGCCAGGAATCCGATTGCCGCCAACACGCTGGGCCAGCTCATCCGGGACCGCATCGGCTTGGGATGCAGGGAAGGCTGGTTGCCCAGGGGAGCTTTCATCGACCTCTTCCTGGATCTGCCCTGCAGTTCCCGAATTTCCGTGCCCGAAGACAGCGACGACAACACTGTGTTTTTCCGTGTACTCAATCCCCTGGTGAATGCCGGCGAGGCGATTCAAATCATCATCCATGCCCCGCAGCATGGCGGGCGTGAGCTCAAACTGATCTTCCGTACCGATACCGATAGGGAACCAGGACACGGAGGCGGCTGGATACGAAAGGTGAGCCTGGAAGCGGAGGGTTTCTCCTGGGTTGAAGAACCGGTGGACTCCGATCAACCACCCGATGCCCCCAGGCGTACCGGCGCCATCGATGTGGAATTGTGGGTGGACAAGAATCGCTTTGCCGTTCGTCGGGTGTACGCCCTCGGTACATCCCGATCGTTCTTCAGGGTTGGGAATATTGAGGTAAAGATTGCGGGTCATGGACGGCAGCTGACCTGCACGGTCTCCGACAAGGATAAGGTACCGGTCAAGGGGAGGGCCCTGGCCCTCATGTTCTGCCCGCGTTGCGGGGGGATCGTCCTGCATCGGGATACGGAAATCGAGGATGGCTACCTTTCACTGAACATGCATCCTTCGCTGGAAAAGCCGATGCACCCTCAGGATGATCTCCTTTTGTACCTCAGGATCGGTGAGCACGGAACCCTTGTCCATGCCGACCTGCAACAGGCGGTACCGAGCGCGCCGAAGCGACTCGAAGTGCCGCGCGAAATGGATAAGGACCTGTGCATCAACTTGCCACCGGGACCGCCCGACGAGCTTATCCTGGTACTCGTCTCCGAGAGCGATGAGGCCGACCGCAGGCTGCGTTGCCTGATGGCGGGCTCGGCGGTAGGGCTGGTTTCCCACCGGAAGGATACCAAGAACAGCCCGGCCAAAAATATGAGGGGTTCTCCCGCGACTACGCCACTGGATGAATTTGCCGAAGAAAGCACCCTGTTCCTTTCGCAGAGACGGGAACCCGTGAGCTTCCAGGTTTTCCGCCGGCCCCTCGACGATCGCTTTGTCTGGTCGCCACCGGCCGGCGCGGCAGTACCCGGAGACCTTCATCTCAGCTTCTACAAACCGGCAGATTTCAGCGCGGCGGCTAAGCCGTACCCCTTCCTTGCCTGCCGGGCCCGACTGCCCGAATCCTGGCTATCCATCCCCGCCATGACCGGTTTGCTCGAAGGCGAGACGGCGAGTGTGGCCCTCCAATACCGAGCCCCGGACGCTTCGTCGTTGGCCATCGATATCAGGCGTATATTGGAAAGGAAGCCGGTGCCGAGAGCTCCTGGCATCCTGGCCCGGCGCAATGAGGAAGATGCGATACGGAAGACCGAGTCGATCGGGGTGAGTGAGAGCGCGCTGGGCGGCACGGGGACGCTGGAAATAATGGTGGGATACGGAACAGGTATCCGCGCGACACTCCGGGGACCCGACGGTACGGAATTTTCCAAGGAACGCTACTTCGACGCCCCGCCGGAACAGACCATGGGGATAACATATCTGCCGAAGGGTACGGTGCTGGTTCCGCCCAAATGTTGGTCGGTGCAACTGCTTCCAGGTCTCCCCGAGGTTCGGCGTCTCATACTTGAAGAATTCCTGTACCTGTACCCCTTCGCGTGCGGCGAGCAGACAGCGGCAAGGATAACCGCCACCGCCCTGCTTTGCCTTGAAACGGCTGACCCTGATAAAAAAAGCCTGTACCAAAAAAGTCTTGACGAGGTCCTGTTGCCACACTGGAAAACCTTCAGCCGCGATGGGCTTTTTTCCATCAACGGAAGCGATCATTCACCCACGCTGACCAGGTACGTCTACGCGAACCTGCGCCCCCTCGTGACAAGACGGAACAGGATCAGCCAGCTCTTCCCGGAGCTGGCGACCATCATTCAGGGGATGGAGGAGCCCATTCGCCTGCCACCATCGCCGGAAAAAATGGCCGATGATCTGGGGTGGAATTTTTTCTTCAACCCCGAAAGGACGGAGCTGTACGGGGAACTGCTGCGAAAAAGTCCGGACTACCTTCTGGAAAACCGGCAAGGAAAACTGGAACAGGTTGTTACCGGGTCGTACTTATATTTGGATACGATAATCTGCGGATTGGCCGATGCCTATCTCGCCACAGGCGGATCGAAGGCGGGCATCAGCAGGCTGGTAGCGGGGCGAAAGCAGATTCCCCGGCATCCGGTCGTACGCTTCATCGAGGATATCGGCTTGATCAAAAAAAGCTACGAGAAGGTAAGCGCCAGACAGAAAATGGAACGGACCGATTATCTCGAGGTACTCCTGGGCAACCTGCACTTTTTAAAGAGCCGTTCAGTGTTCCCTTCCACCATCCTTTCCGTATCTGTGCTCTGCCTGCTCGAACGGATGGCCAAAACCGGCAGGGCAGAAACCGATGGCAGGTACCGTTACCGGATAGACGAAAAACCGGTTCAACTCGACAAACCCCATACCCTCGGATCCTCACAATCCTGTGAAGCACTTTCGGATTTCACCTTCTATACCTGGACGGCGGAACCCTCCTGGGAAGAGGTTGCAAGCGGAAAGGGGAATGCACCAATCGATGCGCCGTCGCGCTCGGCTTATCGCGGAAAGGATACCCGCCTCCAACGGGGTCAGACCTGGAGCGTGGATATTCCTCAGGAGGCGATCAGACAGGGATCATACCTGGCACTCCGCGTCCCCCCCATCCTGGAACCCCTGAACGTTCGCGGCGGCTCCTGGAACGCGGGAACCGGAACGCTGCTGTTCTACCGCCCCGACGAGCATCGCATCACCTTCCGCGCCCAACGATCCGGCCAGGGCAAGGTATTCTGGACCGTCGTCAACATGTACGATCACCGTTCCGCAGTCCGGAACTTGTGCGCCACCCTGAGCGTGGACTGACGGATGGAAGGCAGCCACTTTGAAACCATCGCCCTTGGCGTGGGCTACCGAATGTACGCGGATCTTTGAAAACGGGTACTCTCCTTTTTTTATTCCACCTTATCTTATTGAAAAGCTGTGTTGACATAAGGGCTTGCCATAATGCGTTTATTCACATCCCTTGCGGGATTCATTCCCGGGTATTAAGCTATCCTGCAAAGTAGGGAGGCTACGCATGAAAGGTTCGCGTTCGTTTTTTCTGGCAGGAGTCGCCGTTTTCTTCTGTGTCACCCTCACCGTCAGCAGCCAGGAACTCGCGGACGGCTTCATCGACTTCCAGGCCACTTCCGTTGATGGAAAATCGGTGCATCTGGCCACGGATTATAAGGGCAGGCTCGTTCTCGTGGACTTCTGGGCATCCTGGTGCAAGCCCTGCAGGAACGAGGCACCGCACTTGATTGCCGCCTATCAGAAATACAACCCCCTCGGCGTGTCATTCCTCAGCATTTCATTGGACAAACCCGAGAACAACCTGGGCATGGACTGGCCGCAGATCCACGACGAGGATTCAAACATTGGAGGAAAGGGGAGCATCTCGATGGTCTATGGGATCAGAACCATCCCTGCGCCTTTCCTGTTTGACGGCGACACCGGTGCCCTGCTCGCCCGGGGAGACAGACTTCGGGGCAACTCCCTCGACATCACGCTGGAAACTTTGTTGAAGACGAGGAAGTAAGGTAGCGCGATCTTACGGTAACCAAACCAGGCTTGGGGGATTCTGATGCGGCTTCTTCCTTTTGCACCCACATTCCTGCTACTTCATATCCTGTGCGCGGAGAAGAAAGGAAAAGCCCCTCACCATCGATACCGATTATGTCCTTACCGAAGCCATATCAAAGGAACAAAGGATTGAACTTTAACGCATCCTCAACGCATACGGATATAATGAAGAAGCCGCACAAAAGAAGCCTGCCGACCTCTACGAACTTGCAGATACGGATCCGAAAAATGCGGCTTGGTATAAGGTCTTCCTGTCCTATTTAGCGGGCGAATGTCATGAAGCCCTTGGTGACAAGGAAAACGCCCTCGCGTGGTATA
>Ga0172379_10001106_pt1 | contig 57858 bp, 46 predicted proteins | sample GrowelOW334metaG_FD_119756 | JGI IMG/M metagenome (GOLD analysis project Ga0172379, IMG submission 119756) | Groundwater microbial communities from an aquifer near a municipal landfill in Southern Ontario, Canada - Groundwater well OW334 metaG | ecosystem: Environmental > Aquatic > Deep... | reverse complement strand
GGGTCTTCGACCCGCTGGGCATCGCTCAGGGCGATCTCCAGCCTGTCCGATTCCTCGATGAGATGGCCCGTGAGCGATGCCAGGCGGCGAGCCCGCTGCTCCTGCGCCACGCTGGGCGCTCCGACGGCCGCCAGGCTCGCCGCCGCGCGGGCGTAGACATCGGCGCTCTTCGATGCCGATGGGAACACATAGCGTCTGGCCATGTCCAGGGCCACTCCCGCCTCTATGTTCACCTGCTTCGCATAGCGCTCAAGGTAGATGATGCAGCGTGATTCGGCTTCCGCTTTGACGAGGATTCCCAGCTTGGCCAGCATCTCGACATTCGATTCCTTCATGAATTCCGGAATAGCCTCGACCGCTGACTTGAACATGGGCAGTCCACGTACGGCCGCCTCCTTTATCCACTCCGCCGAGTAGCCATTGCCATTGAACACGATACGCTTGTGGGCTTTCCATGCCGCGCTGGCGATGGCCATCGCCGCTTCGATCGGCGTATCGCCTTTAGCTACGGCCTTTTCGAGTTTTTCGGCAAAATCGGTAAGGCTTTCGGCGACCGCCGCGTTCAGCACCATGGAAGGAGTCGACGCGGACTGGGAAGAGGCTACCATCCTGAATTCGAACTTGTTGCCCGTAAAGGCGAAGGGGCTGGTTCTGTTCCTGTCCGAAACATCTTTCGGCAGTTTAGGCAGGCTTTTCGCGCCCAGCTCCACAAGCCCAGCGACAAGGTTGGGCTTTTTCTTTCCATTGGCGAGCGAATCGAAGAGCTCGGTCAAAGGTTCGCCAAGGAAAACGGAGATGATGGTGGGAGGGGCCTCATGGCCGCCAAGCCTCCTGTCGTTGCCGGCCGTGGAAGCCGAAGCCCTGATGAGAGCGGCTCTCGTATCGACAGCCTGTATAACGGCCATCGAAAAGAGGATAAACCGTGCTATCGCCCTCGATGTTTCTTCTCCCTCGCTGGAGAGGGCTTTTGGGGGGTCGAGGAGGTTGATGCCGGTGTTCGTGCCCACCGACCAGTTGACATGCTTTCCTGATCCATTGACGCCATCGAAGGGTTTCTCGTGCATGAGCGCCGCCATCCCGTGGCGTTCGGCTACCTTGCGGAGCGTCTCCATGACGAGCTGGTTGGCATCGGCCGCGATATTGGCCTGGGAGTAGAGAACGGCGAGCTCGAACTGGTTGGGCGCGACCTCATTGTGCTGGGTCTTGGCAGGAACGCCCATGGACCATAGCTCCGAGTTCACTTCGCTCATGAAGGCAAAGACTTTTTCCTCGATGGCCCCATAGTAATGGTCCTCCATCTCCTGCCCTTTCGCGGGCATGGAACCAAAGACCGTCCTGCCGGTAAGCACGAGATCGGGTCTCTTTCGATAGAGTTCGGCATTGACGAGGAAGTATTCCTGCTCAGGGCCTACGGTGGGAACGACTCTTTCCACATCAGTGTCCCCGAGGAGATGGAGTACCTTGACCGCCGCTTTGTTGAGAGCTTCCATCGATCTCAAGAGGGGTACTTTCTTGTCGAGCGCGTGGCCGTTGTACGACACGAAAGCCGTGGGAATGCAGAGGGTTGTGCCTTTGGGGCTCGACTTCAGGAAGGCGGGGCTCGTCGCGTCCCAGGCTGTGTAGCCGCGCGCTTCGAATGTCGCGCGCAAGCCGCCCGAGGCGAAGCTGGAAGCATCGGGCTCGCCCTTCACCAGCTCCTTTCCCGAGAATTCCATGATGACTCCTCCCTCGGCGAGGGGGGAAACGAAGGATTCATGCTTTTCGGCGCTGAGCCCCGAAAGTGGATGGAACCAGTGCGTATAGTGGGTGGCTCCTTGTTCGGAAGCCCATTCCTTCATGGCGGCCGCTACAACTTCAGCGACTTCGAGGGTGAGTTCCTTCTTGCCCGCCTGGACAAGCAGGAGTTCCGAATAAATCGAACGGGGCAGCCGTTCGCGCATCACATCGTTGGAAAAGCAGTGGTTTCCGTAGATATCCGATAGCCTTTCGACAGATTTTTCCTTGCCGGAGCCGGCTTCGTTCATGATTTTCTCCTTGAGCAAAGTGAATTGCGGAATATGACTGTATAATTAGCAAACGACGTGCCAAATACTAAAAAAATTTGATAAAAAGCTATGGGATCTTCTATCTCCAGGGTGGCATATGAACTGCGCGCTCATGGGGGTGAAAGGCAATTGCCGGGTTTTTAAGCGAAGTTGAGCTTTTTAGATACAAAAATAACAAATATGTAGTATCGAAATTATATTCCTACATCTTTGTTCTAAAACTACGATAATCTACTTTGTACTGTTGAAGCGCGAAACGGAATCGCCTTTCGGTGATGCCGAGCCGGCGCGCGGCGGAAGCAGAATTCCCCCGCTCAATTTTCAGCGCTTCCACGAGCATCTCCTTTTCAAGTCTCGCTATCGCGCCATCGAAGGTTGAAGTGGGTTCGGTTCCCGTGGAGGTGGCCGATTGGAGGCTTGGCGGCAAGTTGTAGGAGTGGATTACTCCATCGGTCGTCACGATTCCCGCCCTGGAAATGCAGTTCTCGAGTTCCCTCACGTTGCCTGGCCAGTGGTAGATCATGAAGAGGTCGAGTGCCGGGCTCGATATCCGCTTGATGATTTTTCCCGAGCTCGCGCCGAATTTCTCGGCGAAATGGTCGGCAAGGAGAAGTATATCCGCGCCTCGCTCCCTCAATGGGGGGAGATGCACGGGGAAAACGTTCAACCGGAAATAAAGATCTTCCCTGAAATGGCCTTCCTTCACTTCCCGCTGCAGGTCCCGGTGCGTTGCGACAATGATCCGCGCGTTCGTCTTTATTGGCCTGTTCCCGCCAACCCTCTCGAAGCTACGTTCTTGTAGGATTCTGAGAAGCTTCACCTGGACTGTCGGGGAAAGATCCCCGATCTCGTCGAGGAAGAGCGTTCCGTTTTTCGCCGCTTCGAATCGTCCTTGCCGTGCGGCGATGGCGCCCGTGAAGGCGCCCTTCTCGTGTCCGAAAAGTTCGCTCTCAATGATGCTTTCGGGAAGCGCTGAGCAGTTTATGGCAATGAAGGGGCCACCCGATCGGTTGCTGCATTCATGGATGGCTTTAGCCACAAGTTCCTTGCCTGTACCGCTCTCCCCGGTGACGAGAACCGTCGCGTCGGTCCCCGCTACCTGGCCTATGAGAGTGAATACTTCCTTAATCCTGTCCGAAGTGCCGATTATCCCATGGAACGATATCTCTTCGAGCTCTTTGGACTGTTCCTGGCTGGCTTCGTTTTCCGGAATTTCAGTTTTAGCCTTCTGGCCGCTGATCGTTCGCTTTCGCTCGGGCTCCATTACGGATTCTTTCGCCCTCTGCGCCAAGGCGGACCTTAGTCCGAACGCCTCCTCAATGAGGAAGCAGGTCCACTGCAGGAGATCTCCGGCCTGGGCAAGCCTCGCTTCCGAGGTGTCCGCGCCAAAAATGAGGCTGATCGCCCCCGCGATTCTCTTGCCGTCCCATATGGGCGATTCGAGGCAGATCCCGCGCGATTGAAGATCGAAGCGAACGAGTTCCTCGCGTTCCAGGGCGAGCCCGCAGGGAAAGGTTCCCAGGCGGATTGAAGCCTTTTCGTACCGCGATCGGGCGCCTTCGGGGAATACCGAAGTAATGGTTATTGCCTTGTCGGCTTCCTCAGCGAAGGCCACGACGATTTCGTTGGGGGAGCTGGTTTCGAAGATTTTCTGCGCGCAGAGGGGGAGGGCGGGAAGTATGCCACTATGCAGGGTGAGGGTTCTCTGTACGAAGAAGAGGGCCGGCAGAATGTCTGGACTCGGCTGCTTTCTCAGAGAACTCATCATGGTCATGTATTTCCCTCCATTGCTAATCATCCATTTCCGAAAGCCTTTGTCAATCGCCGCAACAAACATTGAAAATCGAAAAAATGGCGAAAAGGGAGCTCACCCCTTGATGCGAAAGAAAATACATGATATTTTCCGATCTACCGATGGAGGAGCGATTCCCAATAGTATGGTGGCGGAGGGTTGGGTCCCTGTGATGTCACCCGAAAGGGGAGAATCGCCGAAGGGCAAAAAGCGAACCCAAAGCTGTTGCCTTGGACGTCCGGGTTAATACCCGGCGGCTGTCGCGGGAATTCAAAACCCGCGGAGAGCCAGACGTATCGCCTTCTACCCCAGATGCGACAATTTCGCATTGTGTTGAAGGGCTACTCTTGGGCCTTCCTTCGGATTGGAGGCACCTATGAGTGGCTTTCGATCCGTGGGGCGGAACGGTCTACAAAGCGCCGATTTCCGTATTTCCCCACAGAATGACGATGAATCCTCTGCGATCTCGTCCCAATTTTCCGGCGATGCTTCCGCTATAAGCGGTGCTGGCCGAAATTCCCCACGACCCAAACTGAAAGCGGCAGTTCTCGGAGCCACGGGCGTTGTAGGCCAACGCTTCGTGCGGAGGCTCGCGAACCATCCCAACTTCGAACTCGTCGCCGTGGCGGCAAGCGAGCGCTCGGTCGGCAAAACGTACCGTGACGCCTGCGTCTGGCACATCGATGGCGAGGAATACGCTGGCTGCGGAAATATGATCGTGCAAGCCTGCACGCCTGAAGCGGTATCGGCCGACATAGTCTTCTCGGCCTTGGACAACGAGCCGGCGAGGCATATCGAACCCGCTTTCGCTCAGGCGGGCGCCTTTGTCTTCTCGAACGCGGCTTCCTTCAGGATGGAGGAAGATGTCCCTCTCCTCATTCCTGAGCTCAATGCCGCCCATCTAGGAATACTGGCCCACCAGCGGGCTCGCCGGGGATGGACTGGCGCCATCATAACAAACCCCAACTGCACTACCGTTGTACTCGCCAGCGCCCTTGCCCCGCTCGAAAGAGCTTTCGGCATCGAAGCGGTCATGATGACGAGCATGCAGGCGATATCGGGTGCCGGCTACCCGGGTGTAAGCGCCATGGACATTTCGGGCAACGTCATTCCGCATATCAGGAACGAAGAGCCCAAGGTCGAGGTGGAATCCGACAAGATTCTCGGGAGACTTTTGGGCGAGGGCGCCGATGCGCGCCAGGAGGCGGCGAGATTCCCCGTATCGGCCACATGCACGAGGGTTCCCGTCTCCGAAGGCCATACGCTGGCCGTTTCGGTGAGGCTCAAGGGCAACCCTTCGGTGGAGCAGGTGGATGCGGCTTTCAGGAATTTCGTCCCCGATACGGCTGGCATGAATTTGCATAGCGCTCCGAGGCACTTCATAGTGGTGAGCGACAGTCCCGACAGGCCTCAGCCCCGAAGGGACGTCGAAGTGGACGGCGGCATGCGAATCACGATTGGACGGATCAGATCCTGTCCGGTGATGGGGATCAAGTTCATCGCCCTCGGCCACAACACCGAAAGAGGCGCGGCCGGCGCTTCAGTGCTGAACGCCGAGTTGGCCTATGCAATGGAGGTGCTGCGTTGGGTATCATAGTGATGAAATTCGGCGGCAAGGCTGTCGCCGACGCGGCGGGAATCCGATTGGCCGCGGATCGTGTCCTCCAGGCCATTGAGGCTTCGAAGAAAAACGAAGCTTCTTCCACTCTCGACAGCGTCCTCGTCGTCGTTTCGGCGATGTCCGGCGTAACCGATTCACTTTTCCAGGCGGCAAAAGCGGCGGAGGATGCCGACCTTTCAGTGGCCAAACGCGTTTGCGCCGAACTGAAGGCGCGGCACGTTTCCGCCGCTCGTTTGCTCGCGCCCAAACAGAGCGCCGGGTCCGAGGCGGAAATTGAATCCATCATCGCGGCTCTCGATTCGCGGCTTCAGGGCGTGCGGCTCGTGGGCGAATTGAGCGACAGGAATATGGATGAGATAGCGGCGGCAGGCGAAAGGCTGAGCAGCATTCTCGTCGCGCTGGCGCTTGGCGCTCCCTGCGTCGACGCCAGGACTATGCTCAGAACCGATTCGCGCTTTGGAAGGGCGCGGGCCGATGGGCTCGTTACTTCGAAACTGGCTGCCGAACGTCTCCTTCCCCTCCTCGAGCCGGGCAGGATCGTCGTCACCCAAGGATATATAGGTTCGGACAGTCTCGGCAGCACCACCACCCTCGGCAGGGGCGGATCCGATTATTCGGCCAGCCTTTTCGGCGCCGCGCTCCGAGCGTCGGAAATCAGGATCTGGACGGATTCGGAAGGCATACTCACCTGCGATCCTCAGGTTGTGCCCGAGGCGAGAACCGTGGAAGTCCTCGGCTATGAGGAAGCATCGGAGCTGGTTGCCTATGGGGCAAAAATCCTCCATCCCGCGACGATACGACCGGCTCTCGAAGCGGGGATTCCCGTTACCGTTCGCAGCAACCAAAAGCCCGAAGGTCTGTACTCGACCATCAGGCCGGGGTCCTCGAGCGGCAAGGCTGTCGTCGCCATCGCCATGCGCCGGGATGTGGCGGTGATCAGCGTGCGCCAGGAAATGATGATGGAACAAGCCGGTTTTCTCGCGCGTCTCTTTGCCGCTTTCGGCAGGCTCGGCGTGAGCGTCGATCTCGTTTCCACATCCGAAATCTGCGTTTCAGTCTCGCTCGACATGGACGCTCCTCTCGACAGGATCGCCGCGGAACTCGCTGAGCTTGGCAGCGTCGACATCGTGAGGGATAGGGCTGTCATCGCCGTCGTGGGCGACATGCTCAAGGAAACTCCCGCCCTCCTGAGAAAAACCTTCGACGCCCTCGGCGACGTGGACATCGATATGCTCAGCATGGGCGCGAACGATATAAATTTGAGCCTCGTCCTCAGAGCGAACGAGGCCGAACAATCCCTGAGGCGACTGCATGCCGCTTTTTTCGAGAACGTCAATGATACGGGCGTCCCCCGGGAGGGATCATGAGATTGGGCGTTTTCGGAAGGGGGAGGCTGGGAGGAGCGATCGCAACCGAGATCGCCCGCTACACGGCTTCGCCCGATGCCCTTGAACTCGCTTGGACCGAAGGCAGGGAAGCCGGACCGAGGAGTCGCGTGGAAGTTGCGGTTGACGCGAGCAACGCGTCAGCCGTGGAAGAGCATCTGAAATGGGCCTTGGAAAGTGGCACCGATCTCGTGATCGCCACGACAGGCTGGAAGATCAGCGATCTCGAGCAGCGGGTAGGTGGACGGATTGGGGTACTCATCGCGCCGAATCTCAGCACGGGAGTCGCTCTCATGCGGCGCCTTGCCGTCATGCTCGGCGCTTACGCGGCGATGGATGAGGATACCGACGTAGGAATCATAGAACATCACCACAAAATGAAGGCCGATGCCCCATCGGGTACCGCCATAAGTCTGGCCGCGGCTATCCAGAAAGCATGTCCCCGCTATGCCGGGTGGAACATGGGCTCCTGGGCAAAAGATAAGATCAACATTGCCTCGCTCCGTTCGGGCTTCGAAATCGGAAGGCACGAGCTGTCCCTCGATTCGGCTTTTGAAAACCTTACCATAACGCACCGCGCCAAGGACAGGAGAGTCTTCGCGGCGGGGGCGATGAAGGGAGCGAAATGGATCTGGGGACGCAAAGGTGTCTTCACGATGGACGATTTCGCCGCCGAGGCATTCGGCGGCAAAAAGCCGGCGCGAAAGCCGGCGGGAGTATGAAATGACCGCATCAACAGCATTGCATGGCCTGGGCGTCGCCGTCGCGACCCCCTTTGATGCCTCAGGGCGAGTGGATTATAAGGCTTTCGGAGCTTTGCTCGAATTCCTGGCGGTACGTGGTGCCGGCAGGTCGGCTACGGCGGGCGCCGTGAACGCATTGCCGACCGTCCCCGCAAGGACGCCGGCCGAATTCAAGGCCAATGAGAGTGGGGGCTGCGATTTTCTCGTCGTGCTGGGATCCACGGGCGAAGCCGCCACGGTAGAAGCCGACGAGCGGCGAGCCATCATTGAATTCGCCGTTGCGCACGCACATGGGCTTCCCCTTGTCATCGGCACTGGCTCGAACTCGACGGCGGCAAGCGTGCGCTTCACCGCTGAAGCCGTTTCCCTTGGAGCGGATGCCGTCCTCGTCGTGACGCCCTTCTACAATAAGCCAACGCCCGACGGCCTCGTCGCCCACTATTCGGCGGTGGCTGAGGCCGCGGGCAAGGCGCCGGTCGTCGTATACAACGTGCCCGGCAGAACCGGCATTAACCTCATCCCCTCAAGCCTGGCGAGGCTCTGGAAGATTCCCGGCATCCTTGCCGTCAAGGAATCATCGGGTAATCTCCAGCAGATCGGCGAAATCGCGAGAACCCTGCCCGATGGCAAGATTCTTCTTTCTGGCGATGACGCGCTGGCTCTTCCTGCCTTGGCCGTCGGAGCGTCAGGACTCATAAGCGTGGTCGGCAATGTAATGCCGCGTCGCGCAAAAGCTATGCTGGACGCGGCGATGGCAGGCCAGCGCGAGGATTCCATCCGGATCCATCAATCCCTGCTTCCTCTCATGGATGCCCTTTTCCTGGAATCGAACCCCATACCGCTGAAGGCGGCGCTTGAATTAGCCGGGCTCACCGGAGCGAATCTCCGGCTTCCCCTCGCGCCGGCTTCGGCGTCAACCCGGATGGCGCTCACCAAAGCCCTAAGCCCCTTTCTCGAGGTGAAGGCATGAGTTCCGATACGATTGCGGCCTTGGAAGCGGAGTTTGAGGCGAAAGGCCGCCTTGAGGCCGGCGAATGGGCTTCCTTCCTCGATGCCCTGGAGTCCGGCGAGTTGGCGGCCACTCGAATCGACGGAAACGGCGAGTGGGTTGCGGTATCCTGGGTAAAGAAGGCGATTCTCTCCGGCTTCAAAGCCGGTGGCCTCTCAGCCTGGGATTGGCCAGGAGGCGCCTTCGATCGGCCGGCCTTCCCCCCGCGCCGCTTTGAGCTCGATGACGGGGTGCGCGTCGTTCCTGGCGGCAGCTCCTCGCGGCGTGGCGCTCACATCGCGGCTGGCGTCGTCATCATGCCACCTTCCTATATAAATGTTGGCGCCTACATCGGCGCGGGAACCATGGTGGACAGCCATGTCCTGGTGGGATCTTGCGCGAGGGTGGGCCAGCGAGTCCACCTTTCGGCCGGCGTCCAGGTCGGAGGCGTCCTTGAGCCGCCACAGGCCAGGCCTGTCGTCGTCGAGGATGGAGCCTTCATCGGCGGGCTCTGCGGTATTTTTGAGGGAATCGTGATCAGGAAGAACGCGGTGCTAGCCCCCGGCGTCATCCTCTCGAAATCGACACGGATATTTGATTTGGTGCAGGGCAGGGAATGGATCGGCGAGGTTCCGGCGTCGGCGGTCGTTGTTCCCGGAGCGCGTCCGGCGCGCGGCGACTATGCCCTTGGGCATGGGCTTTCCCTCCAGGCTCCAATCATCGTAAAATATAGGGACGAAGGCACCGAAGCATCGGTGACGCTTGAGGACGCCCTGCGCTGAGCAGGTGGACGCCGCCAGGCGGATGCCGTTTCAGCGCATCGGCGAGGCAGCGGCTTTTGCGCAGCTTTTTCTTGGAGCAATGAAGTGAAATACAAACTCGGGATCATCGGGGCTGGAAAAATTGGCGAAGCTCTGCTGGCGGGCGCTTTCGCGAAGGGGCTCTTTACCCCCGAGGAAGTGATACTTTCCGTCCGGACCGAAGCGCATCGACAGGAACTGGCGCTGCGGTACAAGGTCGAAGCCACGCTGGACAATTGTCTGGTCGCCGCGAACTCCGGCATACTACTTCTAGCGGTAAAGCCGAAGGCGATTGCGGACATCCTGAATGCCATAGCCGGCAGTCTTCAACCCGGCACCCTCGTCATATCGGCGGCGGCCGGAGTTTCCCTCGATGTGATCGAGTCAAGGGTACCGGGTTTTGTCCCGGTGATAAGGGCAATGCCCAATCTCGCCGTCGCTGTTGGCGAAGGGATGACCGTCCTTTCCTGTGGAAAGAAGGTTTCGCCTGAGCAAATCGAGATCGCGATGGGGCTTTTTGGATCCGTGGGAAGAGCTTTGACACTCGAGGAACAACACATGGACGCCGTTACGGGGCTTTCCGGCTCCGGTCCAGCCTATATCTATATCGTTATCGAAGCGCTCGCTGATGGAGGCGTCAAAATGGGTCTGCCTAGAGACGTGGCCATTCAGATGGCGGCGCAAACCGTGCTGGGTGCCGCGAAGACTGTCCTTGTGACCGGCGAGCATCCCGCGAAGCTGAAGGACCAGGTTACCACTCCCGCGGGTGTTACTATCGATGGCATTATGGAATTGGAGGAAGGCGGACTCCGCGTCACCCTCATTAAAGCTGTGGTCAAGGCCACCGAGAGGGCCAGGCAACTCCTGCACAAATAGGCGCGATTTCGAGCGCGCCGCGCGAACGGATTATCGCCGGCGCTTTAGTTCATTCTCTGCTGAGAATTGATGTCAGAAGTTCCCTGACTTTTGCCGGCAGCGGCAGGGACTTCCCTAAGGTCTTGTTTTTTGGCGCGATTTCCGATAGCACCTTCTGGGCGAAAATCTGCGCCCTTCGGGTAAGCTCATTGGTTGTAAGAGGAGCCGAGGCTTCCAGCGCGTCCAGAATCTTCTTGCTCTTGTTCGAGGCTATGCTCGAAAAGAGCCTGTCGTGTGCTATTGGCTCCATGGCTTGTATAAGGGAAGCGGCGAGCTTCGGGTCGATTCCCGAGATCACCGACCGCAGCACGTGTTCATCCATTTCGAGTATGAGATTGCTGATATCGGATACGAGATCTTCATCGACATCCATCGGCCAATTCTCATCTTCACGGTTCATCGACAAGCCCGGCTCATCCTGGAATGAAGTCAGCAGTTCCAAAAAAGCGTTCTGGGCGTCGGAGAGTTCTTCCGATGAAAGCCTGTTCCTGGCTATCCGTATGTCGGAATCGAGAAGAATTCCTCCCAAATCGCTGTATGCGAGCGATTTGAGATAATCGATGGTTTCCCTGGGGCAGCCTGCCAGCGCGGCCGCAACCAGCTGAGGACCCGCGAGACGAACTGCCTGCGTCACCAAACCCGGATCGGTACTTTTCGCGGGTATGATTTCCGGCAAATCACCCGGGATGATCAACACTTCGTCCTGGGCCTCGTCATGTCCAAATTGCTCGATCAGCCATTTTTCTACGCTGTCGAAGACAGAAAAGCCAAGGAAGGCAGTCATCGCTCTCATGATGACGATAGGGTGAGCGTTCTTCAAGGCGAGTTGGGTGCCGGTGATCAGCATCTCAGCCTCGCACTCCTCCTGAGCGGCGGCCTTTCCCGACAAGCCCGCGATCTCGAAGGCCGAACGCACGTAGTCGACAGGCGAGGAAGACGCGATTATGGAGTAGGCGAACTTGTGAAGCCTTCTTCTCTCGTCGTGCATCGTCGTCAGAAGCTGATCTTTCCCTTCGGCCTGATAATGTCTGATGGCGAGAACGAAGCGTTTTGCCGATTCGAGATGAACGACGAATCTTCGCGGGTTCGATCCGAAAATTGTCGGCCAGATGTCTTTGGGCTGATTCGACTTTCGTTCGTCCGTCTTCTGCTTCCCTTCGCGCTGCTCATGAAAGGGGACTCGCCCCCGTCGGTAAAGCGTCTGATGGGCGCGGCATAGCGGGTTGATGATCATAGGGTTTTTTCGGCGCTTTCCGAATCCAGGGCGAGCAGGAGGGAGGATGCCTTTTCCGCGCCGCAGTAGGGTGCCAGCTTTCTCAGCAGCATTTCCCTCGAATCGCCAGAGGCTATGGCCAGCAGCGCTTCGGCGTAGACGCACTGCTTGAGGAATTCGAACCCCGTAAGCGTGCTTGTGGAGAGATAAACCGCCAGAATCTCCTCGAGCGCTTCGGTGGAAAGGCCCTCTGCTATAAGGCGGAGTCCATAGGCCAGCATTGTCGATTCGATAGCGGACTTGGCGGCGATGAGCGGCTTTATGCCCTCTATCCTGGCTTTGTCGGAAATCGCCATCAATTCCGAGATGATGGAGGTGAGGGCTGCTTTTTCCTTGTCGGAACAGGAAAGTCGTTTCGTCAATTCAGCGTTCCACAGTATCATCCGAAACTCCGGAGTCCCGATAGAGCGGACTGTTTTAAAATTATATCGTTACTCATACTATAGGGTCCCTTTTTAGTCCTGACAATGCCGGAAAGCATCATTGGACATTGTTCCGAGCATTCGGTTGATGGACGTCGCTTCCAAAGGAAAAATGCCGGCAACGCCATCGCGCACCGAGGGCGGAAGCCTTGCCTCGAAAGCTTTCGTGAGCTCTGGCCTGATGGTCACGAGGAGTGGGTAGGTGCCGTTTTCCATGACCCATAGGAGGGTCTCGAAAAATCCCCCTTTCTCGTTCGCTTCCAGCGGGCCAATCTCGTCGATCAGCACTGGGCCGCAGCCCCGCGCGACAGCGGCCTTTATCCTTGCATCGGCCCAGCGAAAGGCTTCCTGCGAAAAAGCGAAGGCCGCATAGGGGCGGCCGGGAAGGGCAAGGCCTTCCTCTCCCCGGGAGCCAAGAGCGATAGTCTCTCCCGTGCCCTGGTCGCGCAGGGCGAGGGAAATCGGAATACCCGCCGCGTCGCGCGTGTTCTCCTCGATGATGGAAAAGGGCGATAGCGATTCTTGCTTCAATATACTGAAAAGAGTTCGGCAAAACGCCGTTTTTCCTGATCGAATAGGACCGGTGATCATCATGAGCTGGCGCATGGATCATTTTCCTTTTCTAGCGATGCTTTGTCCAGTTCTAGCGGCCTCGCTTGCGAAAAAACTCAAGGTCTTAAAAAATAACAGAGGATGAAGAGTGCGATATATTCATTAATTTTCATCAAAATGTTACCACATTCACTTGACAGAAATATACGCTTCTAGATATGTTTCTAATTGAGAAAACGGCACGATGACGGCGGCGAAACGGCATCGGGTCTTTTTGATGGCAGCTTTGCTGTCATGAGCCTTTTGGGGTGTGCCTCCTTCCCCGAAAGGCTCTTTTATTTTATACTCGCTCTTATGGATATTGGCGAATTCGACACATGGTGCCGGGCTCTCTTGCAGATCGACGCGCTCAAGGATATCGACGATTCACTCAATGGGATACAAGTGGGAAGATCCGCCAATCCCCTAAAAAAAGTCGCATTCGCTGTGGATGCCTGCGCCGAGTCTATCCGACGATCCAGGGAAGCGGGAGCCGATCTTCTTTTCGTTCACCACGGCCTTTTCTGGGGCGTGCCGCTTAGAATCGAGGGCAGCCTCCTCGAGCGCGTCAGGATGCTTGTCACTTCCGATATTGGTCTTTACGCCTGCCACTTGCCTCTCGATATGCACCCCGAAGTCGGCAACAACGCGGTTCTCGCCAATCTTCTTTCGCTGCGCGATCGAAAACCATTCGGCGTCTACCATGGCGTGCCGATCGGTGTCTCGGGCACTTTGGAACAACCGCTCTCAATACGCAATATCCTCGCTCTGATACTCCCCGATAATACCGAGCCGAGAGCCCTCATACTTCCCGGCAAGGAAAAGATCTCATCGGTGGCCATCGTGTCGGGAGGCGCTCCCTTTGAGGCATTCCAAGCTTTCGGCAAGGATATCGATTTGTATATTACCGGCGAGCCTTCGCATTCGGTGTATCACCAGGTGGTGGAGAACAAGCTGAATTTCCTGGCGGCAGGTCACTATGCTACCGAAGTGTGGGGCGTGAAGGCGGTCGCCGAGAGACTGAAGAAAGAAAAAGGGCTCGAGACGATCTTCATCGATCTTCCGACAGGGCTTTGAGCTCTGCAGCCGATAAAGGCGCGATCAGAATCAGAGCGGGGATCAGGATCGCTAAAAGTAGAGGACACATGGAGCAGGACATTGCGACAATAGCCAGGAAACGAGTGCGTCTTGCCGCGTTTTTGCCAGTTCTGTTGAGCGTCGCGCTGATCGCGGCTGATCAAGTTTCGAAGAGCTGGATCGTGACGAACGTTCCGATCAACACGATCGCGTCCAGGTATATGGGCGATTTCCTTTGGATCGTCCACGCGCGCAATCTCGGCATCGCGTTTTCCATCGGCGATTCCATCTCGCGGCTGCTCAGAATTCTTCTTTTCATAATCATGCCAGCGGGCTTCATAGCGGGAGCGGTCGTCTTCGGCATAGTGTCTAAGAAGATCTCCCTGCTTCAGCGTTATGCGATATCGATGATAATCGCCGGCGGAGTCGGCAACCTCATCGACAGGATATTCCGCCCTGACGGGGTGGTCGATTTCATCTCCTTCTCGCTTTTCGGCATTCTCGGCCTCGACCGATTCCCGACCTTCAACATCGCCGATTTCTCGATCACCATAGGTGCGTCGATCTTGCTTATAAGCGGATTCCTGATGGAAGAAAAGGATGTGCGCGATGACAAAAGGTAGCAAGGCGGCCATTTTCGTGATCACTGCTTCATTGCTGAATATCGCCGTTACGGCGATTCTCTTCCTCGCATGCCTCGGTCTCTATTCCCTGACCCTTGGGAGGATCCTTCCCCAGACCGCCGTCATGTGGGCCGTCGTCGCCAGTTTTATCATAAGTCTGGCGGGTTCTTTCTTCTTCTACAAGAAATTTCTGTCCTTCGCGCAAAAAAAATATAATTTGGATGAAAAGCTGGGGTTCACCCCGAATACTACGAAAAAGCGATAGGAGCGACGTGATGTCAGCAGCGCGGGAAGAATTCCGAAAACTCGGCGTGCGTGTGCCCGAAATCTACCTCCCTTCCAAGAATCTCGATCATCAGGCTTGGGCGGTGGTCGCCTGTGATCAGTATTCATCCGAGCGTGAATATTGGGAGAACGTCGCCAGGACGGTCGGCGACAAGCCATCGACCTTGCATTTGATTTACCCCGAATGCTATCTCGAGGACGCTGACAAGAATGAGAGGATCGCCAGAATCCAAACGACCATGACCGATTATAGGTCCAAAGGATATCTGGAATCGGAGGGAGAAGGCTTTATCCTCGTTGAGCGCTCGACACCATACGAGAAGAAGCCGCGGATAGGTCTTGTCCTCTCGGTGGATCTCGAAAAGTATCAGTATGGAAAAGATTCCAGGAGTCTCATACGCCCGACGGAAGGCACGATCGTGGAGCGGTTGCCCCCCCGCATGGCGATACGGCGGGGCGCCCCGCTCGAATTACCCCATATCATGATCCTCATGGACGATCCTTCCCGGATGGTGATCGAACCCCTCTACGAAAGGCGGAGTTATTTCAGGAAGCTGTACGATTTTGATTTGATGGCGGGCTCAGGCCATATTCGAGGCTGGCATGTCAAGGATGAAGTGACGCTCGCGGCGATCGCGGCGTCGATCGGTCGGCTGGCCGATCCGGATTTTTTCCGGGAGAAATACGGCAGCGACGATGTCCTTCTCTTCGCCGTTGGCGACGGCAACCACTCCCTCGCCACGGCGAAAGCGATATGGGAGGAAGTGAAGGCTTCGTGGGCGGGAAAACCCGAAGCTGCGGCCGCGCTTGCCGATCACCCGGCTCGCTACGCTCTCGTCGAGCTTCTCAATGTCTACGACGAAGGGCTTCCCTTCCATCCCATCCACCGCGTGCTCTTCAATGTGGATGAAAAGACGTTTTTCTCGGCGCTCAAGGACTCGGGCGCGACAATCTCGATGATGCCGAGCCCGCGGGAAGCATTCGAAACCTGCGACTTGCCCGACCCATCGGGCGGACACAGGATCGCATGGACGAACGGCCGCGGCTCGGGATTGGTCGTGTTTGGGCATCCCACCGCGACATTGGCCGCGGGCACCATTCAGGGAATACTTGATCGCTATCTGAAGGCCCACTCCGAAACGGCGATCGATTACATCCATGGTTCGGGCAGCCTGGAATCCCTTGCGGCCAAGCCGGGAAACCTCGGCTTGTACCTGCCGCCAGTGGACAAGGCCTCGTTCTTCGCAACCGTGATCCGAAGCGGCGTGATGCCGCGCAAGACCTTTTCCATGGGAGAGGCACCAGAAAAGCGCTTCTATGTCGAGGCACGCAAAATCATTCCCTGATCGAGACGCGGTTGATCGTTCTGAGGAGTGGGGATACTATTTCAGTGGCTGAACTTGACAAGCGAATTTGCTATGTTACTATAAAAAAGTATCGAGACACGCGCTTTGTTCAACTCCGGATTTTCCGTCCGCGAGAACAGTAGCAGGAGGATTCCATGGTTATTCTGTTGGCCGATGCCTTCGCCCCCGATCTTCCGAAGCGGCTTTCCGCTTTCGGTGAGGTCGTCAGCGATTTTAAGCGATTGAGCGAGGCCGAAATCATAATCGTCCGCTCCAAGACGAAAGTCGATAAGGCCATGATCGACGCCGCCCCGAAGTTGAAATATATAATCCGTGGAGGCGTCGGCGTCGATACGATCGACGTCGATTACGCCAAAACCAAGGGAATTCTGGTAGACAATACGCCCGAAGCCTCGAGCCTGGCTGTGGCCGAACTTGCCTTTGCCCTCATGCTCGCCATGCCCAACCACCTCGTGAAGGCCGATGTCTCGATGAAGGAAGGCAAGTGGCTCAAGAAGGAGCTGGAGAGGACCGAGCTTTCCGGGAAGACGCTTGGTCTAATTGGAATTGGCCGCATCGCGAGGGAAGTGGCGGTTCGGGCGCGAGCCTTTGGAATGAACGTGGTCGCTTACGACAAATATATCGCCAATTCCGATGCTGCCACAATGACGAGCCTCGACGATGTGTTCGCGGAATCGGACTATATCAGCATTCATACCCCTCTCACCGATGAGACGAGGGGGATGATCAACGCGGCCAGCATCGCGAAGATGAAAAATGGGGTCCGCCTCATCAATACGTGCCGAGGCCAGGTTGTGGTGGAAGGCGACATCGCCGCTGCCCTCACTTCCGGAAAGCTGGCAGGCTACGCCACCGATGTCTACTACAAGGAGCCGCCTGAAGGATCGCCGCTCCTTGCCGCAGCCAATGTCCTTATGACGCCCCACCTGGGCGCTTCGACGGAAGAGAATCTCCTGCGGCTCGGCGACAGCATTGAAAGCCGCGTCGCGAAATACGTTTCCAAATAAAGGGGAGCAAAACCATGAAAAGAGTGATAAATTTCAACGCAGGTCCCGCCGCCATCCCCCTCGACGTGCTGAAACAGGCACAGGAAGAAATGCTGGACTGGAACGGCACCGGCATGTCAGTCATGGAAGTCTCGCACCGCTCGAAAGAGTACGAGGCCATGCACAACGAGGCGAAGGACCTCTTCAGGAAACTGGCCGGAATGGGACCCGAATGGAAGATTCTCTTCCTCACGGGCGGCGCCTCCACCCAATTCTTCCAGGTTCCCATGAACTATCTCTTCGATGGCAGGAAAGCCTCCTATCTCGTCACCGGTACCTGGGGCAAGAAAGCCCTCAAGGAAGCCAAACGCTTCGGCCCCTGCGATGCCATGAGCACCGAGAACGCTGACGGCACTTTCACGAGGATCCTCGCGCCGGCCGAAATCAAGATCGATCCAGCTTCCACCTATGTCCATATGACCAGCAACAATACGCTTTTCGGGTCCCAGTGGCATACATGGCCCGAAACAGGAAAGGTTCCCCTCGTCTGCGACATGTCGAGCGACATTTTCTCCCGCCCCTTCCCGGCGGACAAGTTCGCGCTGATTTACGCGGGCGCGCAGAAAAACCTCGGGCCCTCCGGACTCACCATCGTGGCCGTGAAGGACAGCTTCTTCCAACTTTGCCAGGAACAGGCGAAGTTGCCGACCATGCTCTCCTACAGGACCCATGAGGAAGAGAATTCTCTCTACAACACGCCGCCCTGCTTCTCCATCTACATGCTCAGCCTCACGCTCAAATGGCTGGACAGGAACGGCGGCCTCGACGCCATGGCGAAGGTCAACGAAGAGAAGGGCAGAATCATCTATGGCGCGATCGACTCCTCGAATGGCTTCTATCGCGGTCCGGTCGAGAAGGATTCCCGCTCCAACATGAACGTCGTTTTCAGGCTCAAGGACGAGGCTTCCGAGGAGATTTTCGTGAAGGAAGCGAAGGCCGCAGGCATCGTTGGCGTGAAAGGTCACCGCTCGACGGGCGGCATCAGGTTCTCGATGTACAACGCCAACCTCGTGGACAACGTCAAGATAGCTGCCGGTTTCATGGAAGATTTCAGGAAGAGGCACGGCTGAAGCCTTGTGGCTTCGATTCCACGAATTTTTGCGCAAAAGAGGCCGCCCAAAACGGGCGGCCTCTTTCTATTGATGCAATCTGATTATCTGACGGCGTCACGCATTGCGAGCGATCGCCGCCATGGATACTTCGTCAGAATGGAAGCGCGTTTGGAAGGTTCAGCTTTTCCTTTACGGCGCGGAAGGCGCTCTTGAGAGGCGCGTTGAAGGGAACGCCTTTGTCTTTCCGGTACAGCCAGGTTTCATATTCCTTCTCGCCGGGAGTATAGATTCTCTTGGCGCCTGGAGCTTTCTTGGAAGCCCTGAGCTGTCTGGAAATCTCACCCACCTGGCGCTTGAAAGCATCGAGTTCGCAGAAGGCTTCGATCTTGATAGCCAGGAAAGAGTGGCCGAGTTCTATCGAAGTGGGCTTGCCATCCTTTCCGACGCCCATCAGCGCCTTCATGAAATTGGCTTGGGAAAGTGCGGAGGAGAGGAGTTCAACGACCATGGTATTGCCGTAGCCCTTGTAGCCTCCGAGGTCTTCGCCAAGGCCGCCCAGGGGGGTCAGCGCGGCTTTATCCTTAGTGAGGTCGATCAGAACCTGGTGCGTGTCGTGGCGATATTTCCCGTCCTCGCCGATGACCCAGCCGTCGGGAAGGTCCTTGCCCAGGCGATCATAGAGTTCGATCTTGCCGCGCTGCGTAACCGAAGTGGCATAGTCGGGCATAAAGGGGAAGGCTTCATCCGAGGGCATGCCCCAGGTCATGGGGTTGGTGCCGAGCATGGGCTCGACGCCCCAGGTGGGGGCGATGGAGGGCCTAGCCGAAGTGGTGGTCATGCCGATCATGCCGCGCTCGATGGCCATGTTGGGGTAGTAGAAAGCCGCGCCGTAGTGGGTCGAATTGCGAACGACCGTCATGCCGAGGCCATTCTTCTCCGCCTTGTCGACAGCCATTTGCATGGCGCGCTTGGCGATGTAGTGGCCCATGCCGTTGTGTCCGTCGATGACGGCGGTCGTCGGCGTTTCCCTGACCACTTCGAAATTGGTCTTGGGAAGCTGGGTGCCGGCCCAGATCCTGTCGAGATATATTGGCTTGAAACGACCGACTCCGTGGGAATCGACGCCTCTCTTATCAGCGGCGATGAGGACATTGGCGCAGACCGCGGCTTCTTCCGCGGGAACGCCGACGGCTTCGAAGCCCGCGCGCATGAACGCTTCGACTTCGTCGAAATTCCACCAGGTAATACTCTCGTCCATTGGAAGCTCCTTATGAATAGAGGGCGCTGCGAGAGCGCCCCGAATGGGAAAAGTGCATAAGAAGCATAGTCCAATTTTGCTCGATTGGCAAAGGGTTTTTGATGGGGCCTGATGACTCAGGCCTCAGGCTTGACGCTTCAAGCTTGGGCGGCAACTCCCAGCACATCCTTGATCGCCGATTGGAAGGTCGCCTTTGGAAGGGCTCCCATGGCCATTTGAGGTTGGTTGCCGACGGGGATAAAGAGAAAGGAGGGGATGCTCTGGATGCCGAATGCGGCGGATAGTTCCGGTTCCTTGTCGGTATTCACTTTATATACTTTTAGCTTGCCTTCGTATTCATTGGAGAGGGATTCAAGAACGGGCGTCACCATCTTGCAGGGGCCGCACCAATCGGCATAAAAGTCGATGATGGCGGGGAGTTCACCCTTGTATTCCCATTCTTTCTTCGTCTCGAAGTCGAATATTTTTTCTATGAAGCTATCTTTCGTGAGATATTCAGTCATCACATACTCCTTATATTAAAAAATATATATATTTAATCTGATTTCGGCAATAGGTCCAAGCTTCGTGCCAGAGAAACTGATCGAACGAAAAAAGCAATCAAAATCCTTGAAACAAAGTATAATGCATCCATGGAAGTGGTCCATGGAGGAATGGGAATGAACCAGGCCGATGCGAAGAATATAGCCTTGGATATGGAACGGCTGCCGCCCATGCCGGTTTTTGAGCCCGGCATCCGGAGAGCCCCTCGCAGGGAAGCGGACATGAGTCCCGCCCAAGAAAGGCTCGCCCTGCGGAACGCGCTCAGATACATTCCTCCCGAATGGCATGAAATCATGGCTCCCGAATTTCTCGCTGAATTGAGGGAGCGGGGCCGAATCTATGGCTACCGCTTCCGGCCAGAGGGGCGGCTGCGCGGTCTTCCCATCGATTCATATCCGGGGCGCTGTATCGAAGGCAAAGCCTTCAGGGTCATGATCGACAATAATCTCGACTTCGATGTCGCCCTCTATCCCTATGAGTTGGTCACCTATGGCGAAACCGGGCAGGTCTGCCAGAATTGGATGCAGTACAGGCTCATCTGCAAATACCTCGAAATCCTCGATCAGGACAGCTCCCTGGTAGTCGAATCCGGCCATCCTCTCGGCCTCTTCGCGAGCCACTCGCTGGCGCCGCGCGTAATCATCACGAATGGCCTCATGGTTGGCATGTTCGATAACCAAAAGGACTTCAACCTAGCGGCGGCCTTGGGTGTCGCCAACTATGGCCAAATGACGGCGGGCGGCTGGATGTACATAGGCCCGCAGGGCATCGTGCACGGGACATTCAATACGCTGATGAACGCGGGCAGGCTCAAGTTGGGGATCCCTCACGGGGCTGACTTGGCAGGAAGACTTTTTGTCTCATCGGGACTGGGAGGAATGTCTGGGGCCCAGGGTAAGGCGGCCGTCATCGCGGGCGCGGCTTCGATCATCGCCGAAGTGGATCGCTCCCGCATCGAGACACGGCACTCCCAAGGCTGGGTTTCCTGCGTCACCGATTCCATGGAGGAAGCGTTTAGGATGGCTCGGGACGCAGCGGCCGACCGCCGCCCAATCGCCGTGGCATTTCATGGAAACATAGTGGATCTTCTTGAGCACGCGGCTGGCCGGGGCTTCCATATCGACCTCCTCTCCGACCAGACGAGTTGCCATGTTCCCTATGATGGTGGATACTGCCCCGTCGGCGTCAGCTTCGCGGAAAGGACGCGCCTCCTGGCGGAAGACAGGACAAAATTCAAGGCTCTCGTGGACGTTTCGCTCAAGCGTCACTTCGAGGTCATCAAGAAACTTGTGGCGGCCGGCTCATATTTCTTTGACTATGGCAACGCCTTCCTCAAATCCGTGTTCGACGCGGGTGTAGGCGAAATCTCCAAAAATGGCGTGGACGAAAAGGACGGCTTCATCTTCCCGAGCTATGTGGAGGATATTCTCGGCCCCGAACTCTTCGACTACGGCTATGGTCCTTTCCGCTGGGTCTGCCTTTCGGGCAAGCCTGAGGATCTCCGCAGCACCGACGCCGCCGCCATGGACTGCATCGATCCGGATAGGCGCAGCCAGGACATGGACAACTGGAAATGGATCCGCGACGCGGAAAAAAACGCCCTTGTCGTAGGGACGCAGGCGAGGATCCTCTACCAGGATGCCCTAGGCAGGATGAAAATCGCCCTCAAGTTCAACGAAATGGTCAGGAAGGGAGAAGTTGGTCCTATAATGTTGGGACGGGATCATCATGACACTGGCGGCACCGACAGCCCTTTCAGGGAAACGAGCAATATCAAGGACGGCTCCAACATGATGGCCGAAATGGCGACCCAGTGCTTCGCCGGAAACGCGGCGCGCGGCATGAGCCTCATCGCCCTGCACAATGGCGGCGGTGTCGGCATAGGCAAGGCCATCAACGGCGGCTTCGGCCTTGTGCTGGACGGATCGGAGCGGATCGACGCCATCATCGGTATGGCCATGCCTTGGGATGCCATGGGTGGTGTCGCGCGCCGCGCCTGGGCCTGTAATCCTCACGCGATGGAAGTATGCGCCGAATACAACAGCGAACACGGCAACCTGGGCAAAATCACCTTGCCGTTTGAAGTCGATCCCGCCCTCCTGGCGAAATCCTTGCGGTAGACCAGGAATCGACCCTCTTGGAGCTGGTTCTCAGACCGTCTGTATATTCGTGAGGCCACCAGCTCTTTGAAGCGTCCTTGTCCTCAGAGCGATTCGGCCAACCTTCGCAGATCCTGTTGGAGCGATTCCATTTCCTCTCGTGTTTTTTTCACGAAAGAATTGTCGGCTGGATTACCCACGACAGCCAGCATTTCGGCTTCTGATCTGAAGGTAGCCTTCCTGAAACGGTTGTTCCAGTCCTTCGCTCTGGATTCATACACGCCTTTCCCCACGAAAGCAGAAAGCTTCTCTAGATCGCCGAAGGCAGCCATCAACCCTTCCCTCGATGGGCCTTGCCCTTCGACCGCCGCCGCCCCTTCATTTGGCCCATCCAGTCTGGCTGATCGAGGGTAGAGCGCGCCGAGCAAGGACCAGGCATACCGTGCCTTGTCCTTCGGGTAGAAATCAGACAGGGTTCTATATTCCTCATGGAATTCCCTCCATGTTTCGTACGATCCTGCCGCGGCCTTGCCGAGGATCGTGTCGAGACGGGGCTTGGAAACCAGGAGCCCTCCCAGGTTTTCCCATTGGACACCCGCCAGAGAATACTTGTCAGGCTGAAGCTCGGCGTCCAGCGCATCCCACGTAATTGCCATGGGCGATTCGACCGCGAAACGGGCAATCTCCTTCCCCGCGAACCAGAGCAACATTTCCTTGTAGGCTCGCCAGGCTCGGACAGGCTTCCTTATCAGGCATTCTCGCGTCGAATTCTCAATATGATCGGCCTTTACTTCGAAAGGCAGAAGATCCTGGCTGGCGCCCAGGACGGCGCGGCCGAGCTTGATGAAAGCCTCGCCAACCCCTGAAGTCTCTGCAACAGCGCGCGCCTGGAGTGTCTCGATCGGCGTCGCGAAGGTATCCAGGTTCGGCGCCGAGGGATTTTCCTCGCGATATTTTTCGAAGGCTCTCCCCGTCAGTTCCTCAAGAAGAGCGATGGCGGAAAGGATTTCCTCGGCCGTATCGGGAGCAAAGGGCGAAAATTCGAAACGGAGGGTTTTGTCGCACCGGTTGTCCCGCGCGAAGAATTTCGCCTCATTGCGCATGAGGGCATACATATTGCTTGTCCACCAATAGCCGGGGCTGAGGACCAGGCGGTCATGCTTGTAGTCGTTGTCGACAAGACAGAAGGGGAAGGGGATATCGAGTTCGAATCGGTAATCGCCTTTGGCGAGCAGGCAGAACGAAGCGAAACGGGATGAATGCTTTACCGATGTGCAGAGTCCGGGCCAGAAGCCGCGTCCTGCCTCGATTTCGCCGTCGGGAGCCCTGGAGTTGTGGTTCGATCCGATCGTGGCGCCCGCCGCCATGTTGGACTGCCCTTTAACGAGGCTCGCGATGAGGAAGCTCGTGTTGTGGTGCTGTTCATGGGCCGGGAAGATGAGGTTGTTGAGTATTTCGCAGCAGGAGACGGTTGAATTCTCCCCAAGCACGGAATGGATGAGCCTTGCCCCATATTTGAGCGAAGAATTGTCGCACATCACGAAGCGGACTGCCTTGCAGCCGTAAAATATTTTGCATCCATACCCGATGATGCCGTTGACGAGCTCGACGCCTTCGCCGATCTGGGTGCGGGCATCCTCCCTCGATTTGATCGTCAGGTTTTTCAGCTTGTTCGAACCCTTGATATAGGCGCTTTCCCCGATGGCGACATCCTTGATGACGCCGTTTGATTTGATCACCGACCCCGCGCCTATGGTTCCATAGCGGCCACGCCTATTGTCGAACATCGCATCGGTCATGCGGCTGAATTCCCGCATCAGGTCGGCTTTGTCGCGGAAGCGCGCCCAGAGATAGGCATCGGCGCAGCTCATGCCATTGAAAGGATAGATCCAGCGGCCGCCGCCTTCATTCATGACATCAATGGTGATTCGCACTTCTTCGCCTTCGCCTTCGACGACATTGCCGTTGCCGAATTTTGAATGGTTTGACACATGGACTTCCGCATTGTCGATCATCATGCAGTTGTCGCCGATAATGTAGTGGGCGATATAGGCGCAGTTGCTGATCACGCAGTTATCGCCAATATCGCAGGCGATGATTTGGGAATTGGAAATGCCAGCGAAGAGATGGAGGTCGTGGTGCTCCAGGGATACGCGTTCCAGCCGCCCGATCCTTACCATGCCCGAAAATGAGGTATTGTGGATCAGCTCGGGAGTGAAGGGTTCGGTCACGAGGATTTGCGACCAATCGCTGCAGGTATTGTCCTGCCTAACGAGTGTTTCAAGTTCGAAAGGCTTAAGCCTCCTATAGTTGCCGGGTTTCTTGCCCGATGCGGCGAATTGTTCGTTGCGTATCCTGTATTCATCCTCATCGGGGCGCAAATAGCGGGGAGGCACAAAACCGGTGCCAACATGAATATCGCAACTGATCTTTATATCGTTATTCATAGGGAAAAGTATCTGGCATTTTTCTTTTCCACGCAAGCCTGCGGGGAGAATCCCCCCGCTTTGCTCTCACCCCTTGATAATGATGTTTTTACCCCCCTTGACCAAAAGGTGCCCTTTTCGACATCGTACAGCTATGGATCATGCTGAAACGTCCATGTTGGATACCTATCTCACCGATTCTGAGAAAAGGACATTGGAGCTGTTCCATGCTCTCGTCACCGAAAAGAGCTCCCTGCGTGAATCGTACGCGATACGCCTGGCCGATGTCATAGGCAATCCGGGCGAATTTTCCTTCTATATCCACTGCACCGAAGACCATAAACTGATCCGAACCTTCCATCTTCTGCGCGTTTTCCGCGAAAACGTGGAGCTCCTCGTCCACAAGACCTGGGTCAACGAAGCTGACGAAAAGCCCAAACAGATTCTCTTCGAGGACCTCAAGGTGTTTATCGAAGACTACAGGGCTGGCAAGATGGGATCGGCGTTCAGGCGCTTCGTGAGCATCGCGCGCGCCATTCCCTCCCTGCTTTTCGGTTCCGCCGGCAGAGCGCCTGACTTCCTGGAGTACGCTTTCCGCATCGATCCGAAATTCGGTCTCTTCTTCTGGTATGTTGGGGAGCTGGAAAAGCAGATGCGCTCGACGGCCGAAATCGTCGACAAGGATGAGCTTTACAGGATCGAAACCCTCCTGGGCGCGTACATTCTTTCCTGCTTTTGAGCCCTTCGCGGGCATAGCCTGGAAATTCATAGAGAACACGAAAATACCGCATCGCCTCGCGGTCCGTTCCCCCCATCGAGCCTGAATCGAGCGCCTGCGCGAAAAAGCATGCTTCCCGCCTGAATATACATGCCCAGTTCGAATGTCCCTTCCCATAGCATCGGCGTCGAGCCATCCAGGTCGAAGATGAAGGATTGCCCAAGCTCCGCGATGCCGGCGAGCGAGGAGGAAAAAGCGCAGAGAGCCTTTAGTGAGGGCCGAATAGCCAGATCGCGCGCTGAAAGATTCCCGCCGCTGGCCGAAAGAACCTCGGGCTGGAAAACCAAACCTGCCCCCAGCATTCCTGTCAGAAGCCAAGGGTCGGCGACAACCGAGTAGCGGAGCCGAAACCGTGGTTCGAAAAGATGGCATCTCAACGCGAGAGCGTCGAGAGTATCTTCCGCGGCGCGGGAGGAAAATATGAATTTGCTTGATTCAACTGTTCCCATGAGAGCGAGCCCAAGGCTTTGACCTTCCCCTTGGGGTTCCCTATGCCATTCCATCCCTGATTCGAGCCGAATTTCTCCCATCCATGGATCCGCGGGCTGGATTATCAAGTTGACCCCGAACAGAAGCGTCAGCGCCTTGGCAATGCTCCAATCCCCTGAGAAGAAAAATGTGGATGAGAATCGCTCAAGGCCAGTCTGCCCTACAATGGAACCCGTCCTGATTCCCAGCTCCATCCCGCACTCCGACGCGGAGGCGCCGCTTCCGGCCGGCATCTCGTCCGCGCTTTTCGCCGCGGCTTGGAGGAATGCTCCTCGCTCCATCGCCTCCTGGATTACAGCGCCGGCGGATTCGCGCGCGGCTGCTGCCGCCGCCCCTGATAGCGCCGGCACGAGAACGAACCCGGATGCTTTCTCCGTCAGTTCCCGCTCCGTAAGCGTCACGAGCCCGCGCGCGGGATCGGCAACCGTCGCGCGCTCGCCGTTGGCGCCAAGCTTCTCGAGCTTGCCATATTTTTCCAGGAGCGAGGATTCCGTGATCGCCTCGGTTCCGGATACCGGGCGAATGTCGCGATTCCGGTCGATCCCGGCATACCGCAGCAAGCCGGCGAGGACGGCGTATCCGCAGGAACGCGCTTCACTCTGTCGCGGCACGACGGCAAATAAGAGGCTTTCCGCGGTTTGTGGAGCCGACACATGAAGCGCTGATGCGAGGACGAAAGCCAATCCAAGATAATGCAATGCCCCACCTCCCGTTTCTCACAACGGGATCGCGCCGCATTATCCTGGATGCTTCAAACTATTGGAAGGATTTCGAGGATTTTGGCTGGAAATGGCTGAATTCCATGGTGAAGGAAGCTCGCCCCTGACTGACCGAGCGCAGGGACGTCGTGAAGCCGAACATGGTCGAGAGGGGAGCTTCGGCATGAACAACCTCGTTCGCGGTCTTGGAATCGGAGCCGTGGATCAATCCGCCGCGCTGCGAGACAAGACTCATCACCTCGCCGACGAAATCCTTGGGCGTCAGGATATCCACCTTCATGATCGGTTCGAGGAGGACGGGACCCGCCGCGCGGCAAGCAGCGTCGTAGGCCATGTTGGCGCAAGCTTCGAAGGCGAAAGTGCTCGAAGTCAGTTCGTCATACTGGATATCGACGAGACTAATTCCGATGTCGACGGCGGGATAGCCGAACTGGATGCCCGAGCCGAAAGCCGAGTTGATGCCGCGCTCGATCGCGTCGAAAATCTCATCGGGGATGGTGGGCGCGCGTACCGCTTTCTTGTACGCGTTGCCGGTGCCACGGGGCAGGGGAGTCGCCACGATGGTGAGCTTGGCGGTGTTCTCCTTGCCAGCGAGGACACGGCGGAATTCCTCGGTGTGGGTGACTTCCTTCGTGATGGATTCGCGATAGGTAACCTGGGGATTTCCCACCTTGGCCTGGACCTTGAAATCGCGAATCATCCTCGTCACGAGAACATCGATGTGCAGCTCACCCATGCCGGAAATCACCAGCTGTCCGGTTTCTTCGTTGTCGCGAGTCAAAAAAGTCGGGTCCTCGCGGGAAAGAATTTCCAGGGTTTCCTTGAGCTTTTCCCTGTCCGATAGGGTTTTGGGCTCGATCGAAACGGAGATCACGGGCTCGGGGAAATGCATGCGCTCGAGCAGGACGGGCCAGCCTTCGGTGCCGATCGTGTCGCCTGTCTGGGCTGTCTTGAGTCCCACGATCACGGCAATATCGCCTGCTTCGGCCGATTCTATGGGTTCGCTCTTGTTGGCGTGCATTCTCAGAAGCCGCGTAATGCGTTCCCGCTTCTTTTTCGAGACGTTATAGATGACACTCGCGTTGTGGATGCTGCCCGAATACATGCGGACATAGCAGAGGGGGCCAGCTTCGCGATCCCATTGGACTTTGAAAACCAGCCCCAAGGGGTAGCCGCTTGGCTTGCAGGGCACCTCGATTTCTTCTTCCTTTTTCGTGTGGAAGGCTTTTGCGGGCTCGACTTCATCGGGGGCGGGCAGGTAATCGACGACCGCGTCGAGGAGGGGTTGCACGCCGATATTGCGGCGGGAGGCGCCACAAAGAACGGGAACGAGTATCCTGGCGATGCAGGCTTTCCTGAGCTCGCTGCGCAGCAGCTCGGCGGGAATTTCCGCGCCTTCGAGATAAAGCCCTGTAATGACGTCGGAATGGGAAGACAGCGCGTCGATGAGCGCTTCCCTGCGCGAAAGCGCCACGCTCTTCCTCTCCTCGGCTATAGGGGAAATATCCATATCGTGGCCATCGCCGCTCCACCTGATTTCCACCATCTCGAGCAGATCGATCACGCCCTCGAAAGAACCTTCGGCGCCTATCGGCAGGTTGACGGCGATCGGCGCCGCGGCGAGCTTGGTTCTCATATCGGCCAGGACGGCATCGAAATCGGCGCCAAGCCTGTCCATCTTGTTCACGTAGGCGATGCGGGGAACCCGGTATTTATCCGCCTGATGCCACACCGTTTCCGATTGCGGCTCGACGCCACCTACCGCGCAGAAAACAGCCACGGCGCCGTCGAGCACGCGGAGGGAGCGCTCCACTTCGGCGGTGAAGTCCACATGTCCCGGCGTATCGATGATATTGATCTGGTGATCCCGCCAAAAGGTGGTGGTGGCGGCGCTCTGGATCGTGATGCCCCGTTCCTGCTCCTGATCCATCCAGTCCATCGTGGCTTCGCCGTCGTCGACTTCACCTATCTTGTAGGTTTTCCCGGAAAAATAGAGGATTCTTTCCGTGGTTGTCGTCTTGCCGGCATCGATATGTGCCATGATGCCGATATTTCTTGTGGTGCGAAGTTCCATCGAATGCTCCGAGGCGCAGGATAGTAGCAAATGACAATATATACAAAAACGGCCACGGTTTTCAACCATTCAATGAGGCGGAAGAAGCAAACCGGCGGTATAGCTTGCAGCCATCTTGAAATAGAAGGCCTTTGCATCCTATAACATTGTTGTGAAAAGAGTAGAATTGCTTGCGCCGGCCGGTTCTCCGGAAGCGCTCGATGCGGCCCTCGGCGAGGGCGCGGATGCGGTGTATCTTGGTCTTCGCACGTTCAATGCCAGGATGCGCTCGGCGAATTTCGCCTTCAACCAGTTCGAGGCCGGTGTCCAGACCATCCATGAACGCGGGAAAAAGGTGTATGTCACTGTCAATACGGTATTCGAGGAAAGGGAAACCGATCGCGTCTACCAGCTTCTCCAGTTTCTCAACCGGCTCAAGCCGGACGGGATCATCGTCCAGGATCTGGGCGTTCTGAAAATGGCGCGGGATAATTTCCCCTCTCTTGCCCTGCATGCCTCGACGCAGATGAATGTCGCTTCCTCGAGCGGTTGCCATTTTCTCTCGCGCCAGGGTTTCAAGCGCGCTGTCCTCGCGAGGGAACTCACTCTGGAGGAAATTAGGGCTGTCCGCCAGAACACGCCGCTCGAACTGGAAGTCTTCGTGCATGGCGCCCTCTGCGTTTCGGCTTCGGGAGTCTGCCTCTTCTCGTCGTATCTGGGGGGTAAGAGCGCAAACAGGGGAGCCTGCACCCAAGCATGCAGGAGGCTTTACGAGTCCGAGTCCAAGAAGGGATTCTTCTTCTCGCCCGACGACCTCCAGCTCATCGACTATGTGCCCGACCTCATCGAAATGGGCATAGACTCCTTCAAGATCGAAGGCCGGATGAAATCCGCCGAATACGTTGGCACCGTGGTTGCCGCCTATCGACACCTTATCGACAACTTCCAGGTCGACAGGGAGCGCGCCCTCGCCAAGGCGAAAGCCATGCTCCAATCCGACTTCGCCCGCAGAAAAACCACATTCTTCGTGGGAAACGAAAATCCGGAGTTTATCCATCCGGACCAGGCGGGCGGCACGGGCATTCACCTCGGCAGGATAAAGGACATAAAGGCGATCGACGAGGAACGCTGGGCTGTGATGAACAGCTTCGACGGGCTTTCCGAAGGCGATTCCATACGCATTCATCGATCCGACGATTCAGGCAGGATCACGGCGAAGATCAGGGGCATCAAAAGTCAAGTCAACGGCATGCTCCTGAAAATCGACGGTGATTGGCGCCAGAACGACGATATCTATCTTATACAGACGGCTTCCATGGCGCGTCGATACAAGGGCGTGCTTCCTCATAGCCTGGACCGATATCGAGCCTTCCCTTCGAGAGATCAGGCGCCGATGCCGCAATTCACTCCCCCCCCAAAAAAGGACGCCACGTCGCTCCCCGCGGGATACTACGCGCTCGTGGGCAAAGTGGCTGATTTGCATGCGGTGCTTGCCGCCGCGCCCCAAAAGGCGATGATCGTCTTCGACAAGCTCAATGCCGAATCGATGCGCAAAAATGAGGCAACCATTCCTTATAAGCGTGACCGCCTTGTGCTCTGGCTGGACCCTTACTACTGCGAAAGCGATATCGCCTGGCTGGAACTCGAGCTCGATTACTGGATTTCCAGGGGCGTACGCTATATCGTCGCGAACAACTTGGGCCATTTGGGCTATCTGCGCGGCAAGGACTTAGATGTCATAGCGGGGCCTTGGCTCTATGCTTTCAACCTCTGGGCGGCTGGATTCCTCTTCGATCAGGGCGTCCGGTACCTGATTCCGCCCATGGAAATTTCCAAGCAGAATTTTATGCGCCTGACGGAAAATATTCCGCCTTCGGCGATGATGCCCATAACGTTCTCCTATCCGCAGCTTTTCAGGATAAGGGGAGATCTTGCCTCGAAATACGATTCGACCAATTTCATGGACAGAGACGGCACTTCCTATACGCTGAATGGACGTCGCGATTACTCGGTGATCGTTCCGAACAAACCCTTCTCGATTATCGACAGAACGCCCTTCCTTCGAAAAGAACACATCGATAAGTTCATCCTCGACCTGTCGAATGCCAACCCCGCGAGGGGCATGTTCAGGGATATCGCCAAGGCGGCTGCTGAAGCGAAAGTGCTTCCCGACGCCTCCCGTTTCAACTGGAAGGATGGCTTTTATGTCGAGGATGAATCACCCCAAGGCAAGGCCTGATCGTCCTTTAAGCCCCTTGCGGAGAAAAAATCGCTTGACGGCACCGCCACAGCGCTATATCCTGATTCGATTAATGAAATGATGTTTTATTGTAAGACCCTTACATAAAAGGACATAGAAGCACAATGAGTGAATCAGCCGGAAAAGCGCTGGATATACTTTTCTACCTTGCGAAGGTAGGAGGGGAAGTGAGTCTCGCCCGCATGTCCAAAGAGACAGGGATGAACAAGGCGACAGCTCTTCGCTACCTATCTGTCCTCGAATCTCGCGGTGTTGTCGAAAGACGCCAGGGCGGATGGTCTCTCGGCCTATCGCTCTTTGAGCTTGGAAGCAAGGTTCCCGTCAGGGCCTTGGTAGTTGAGAAAGTCCGCCCGATCATCGAGCGCCTCGCTCGTGAATCAGGCGAATCCTGCAACCTCGCCTGCTTGGCGGGGGACAGCGCCATCTACTTGGATAGGGCTGAGGCCAACCGGAGCCTGCGCATGCGCTCCGCGCCCGGCGATAGACTTCCCCTTTACTGCACCGGCGTGGGCAAAGCCATCCTATCCCAACTTCCGGAAGAACGCATCCGCGCACTGCTCGGGTCCAATCCCCTTCCCAAGATAAACGACACAACCCTTACCGAGCCGGAAGATGTCATCAGGGAAGCCAAAAGAGCTCATGAACAAGGCTATGGCGTGGATCGTGAGGAATATGAAATCGGCCTGACCTGCTATGCCATGCCGCTGCGACTTCCCGGATCCGATTTCGCCGGCGCGGTGAGCGTTTCCGGACCTTCCGCCCGCATGAAGAATCCAGAATCCAAGGAGCGCTTCCTGAATTTGTTGCGAGCCGCCACCCAGGAAGCGCTGCAAGCCATAAGTCCCTATGATCTGACTCAGAACACGACGGGTCTTCCTGAGTCCTCCGCCTCCTCAGTTTCCTGAGCCAGCGGCCCCGGGCTCTCTTCCCCCTTCTCACCGGGTTTCGCTGTCTTGAACTCGATATGTTCCGCTACTATCTTCACCTTGGCCCGCTGCTTCCCTTCGGGATCCATCCATCGATCCTGCTTAAGGCGTCCAACGACGCGGACACCCCTGCCTTTCTTGAGATTTTGGGCGCAAGCCGTACCGAGCCGTGCCCAGGCCTCCACGTCGAAGTAGGACACCTCCTTCTCGAAGCCCTCCTCCCCATTCTTGTAGAAACGGTTGGTCGCGACGGTGAAATCGCAGACCTGGTTGCCTGACGGCAGAGTCTTGGTGTTCGGGTCCTTGACGAGATTCCCTTCCACTAAAATGCTGTTGAGCGAATTCATAGAACCTCCTTGTCCTTTTCAGGGCAGCAAGGTCGCGCCGCGGCCGCCTCCCAACTGCCTTGCATAAACAAGACGCCCGCTGAGGCGATGTCCGATTCAAGCTCCGGGTATTCCGGATGAGAGTTTTTCAGAATGCGGGAGCCGACCGCAAAGAACTCAGGACGCGGAGCCGCGGAGTATTTGCAGCATTTCCATATTCTGCTATAGTCGGATCATGGCAGATTATTCCGGATATCTCTCCCCCTTTTCTTGGCGCTACGGGACCACCGAAATGCGTCGGCTTTGGAGCGAAGTTCACAAGCGTGAGCTATGGCGCGGCATATGGGTCAGTCTCGCGAATGTCGAATCGGGGTTCGGACTAACGACCACGGAACAGGTCGCGGAACTTAAATCGCGGGCGCTCGATATCGATATCGACCGTTCCCTCGCGATCGAAGCCGAAATCCGTCACGACCTCATGGCGGAAATCAAGGTTTTTGCTGAACAGTGCCCAAGGGCGGGCGGGGTGATTCACCTCGGGGCCACATCGATGGATATCGAGGACAACGCCGACGCCCTCAGAATCCGCGAAGCCTTGGCTCTTATCAATGCGAAACTGGCGGATCTACTCTCCCTGCTCGCGGGGGTTATCAAGCGATACGCGGGATTGCCCGTGATGGCCTTTACCCATCTTCAGCCCGCCGAACCGACGACCTTCGGCTACCGATGCGCCGTATGGGCCCAGGATCTTCTCACCGCCTATTCCGACTTGAAAGCGGTGCAGCGTTCTATCAAGGGTAAGGGATTCAAGGGCGCCGTCGGGACTTCGGCTTCGTACGCAGAGCTGGTGGGCGTGGAAAACCTGCCTTCCTTCGAAGCCTCGCTCGAAAAAGAGCTGGGCATAAGCTTTTATCCAGTGACAACGCAGACCTGCAGCAGACTCCAGGAATACAAGACGCTTTCCGCCTTAGCCGAGCTGGGAGCGGCGCTCCACAAGATGGCATTCGACCTCAGAATTCTCCAATCGCCGCCGATCGGCGAAGTATCGGAACCTTTTGCCAAAAAGCAGGTTGGCTCATCGGCGATGCCCTTCAAGCGCAACCCGATCGACGCGGAAAAAATCGACTCGCTGGCAAGGCTGCTCGCGGGGTACCCCCAAGTCGCCTGGAGCAACGCATCCCTTTCCCTGCTCGAGAGAACGCTGGATGATTCCGCGAACAGGAGGACGATCCTTCCGGAAGCCTTCCTCATAGGCGATGAACTGCTCAAGACAGCCAAGAAAATCGTGGAAGGATTCGTACTCGACGAAAAGGCCATCAGACGCACTTTTGAACGCTATGCGCCCTTTGCCTGCACGGAGCGAGTCCTCATGGCAATGGCGAAAGTTGGGGCTGATCGTCAGGAAACCCATGAGAGATTGCGGGGACATGCGCTTGCCGCCTGGGCGCAAATCAAGGAAGGGAAAGAAAATACTCTCGCCGAAAACATCGCTGCCGACGGATTTTTCCTCTCGCAGTTGGATAGGGCGGGGCTCACCTCCCTCATGAAGATCGATGATTATCTGGGAGACGCGGTCGAGCGAGCGGAAAACTTCGCCGATATCATCGCGAGCGAGATCGCGGTACTTGACTAAAATTTCCGCTCGGTGATATCCATTTGTATGGGTAATCAACTTACTTCCTATCGCTTTACGATACGGGAGTCGCAGCCGGGGGCGCGATCTTCGGCGGTGATTGCGCGCGGTGCGCGGCGGCTGGGCCTCCAAAAGGTCAGCGCCGTACTGCGCTCGGAAATTTACTTTGTGCGCGGGAAAATAGCGCCCGGGGAGCTCGACCTCCTCGGGCGTTTTCTTTTTTCTGACCCCGTCACCCAAACCTTCAGCGTAGAAATCTGTCCTGGTTCCCAATGCGGTGAGGGAGAAAACGTCGTCGAAGTCACCTATCACCCTGGAGTTACCGATCCCGTCGCGGATGAGATCCTGAGATCAGTCCGGGAACTGGGCGTCACCGGCATCGATGCCGCCACGACAGGGCAGAGATACGAAATCGTCTGTTCAGGCGGCGCCGCGCTTGGCAGCGCGGACCTGAGTCTCCTCGCCGCCAAGTTGCTTGCCAACCCAGTGACGCAGCGCTATTCCATTGGCTGCGTCGAACCCTCTTTCCCCGGATTGGACGAAGCCGTGACATCGATTGAAACCCTCCCCATACATTTGCTCGATGATGGGGGACTTAAAGCCCTCAACGAGGAACACCGCGCGGCCCTCGACTTCGGGGAACTCCTTGCCTTGCGCGATTATTTCGCGGCTGAGGGAAGGGCGTGCACTGATGTTGAATTCGAGATGCTCGCCCAGACCTGGAGCGAACATTGCTTCCATAAAACCTTCAAGGCGATCATCGATGTCGAAGATGGAGAAAATGCGGGGCTTCCAGCGCGAGTGGACAATATTCTCCGCTCGTATATAAAAGCCGCGACCGATGAAATCGCGGCGCCTTGGGTGGTTTCGGCTTTCAAGGACAATGCGGGAATCATTGAATTCGACGATGATTTCGATATTTCCATCAAAGTCGAAACACATAACCATCCATCGGCGATAGAGCCTTTCGGTGGCGCGAACACGGGCGTTGGCGGCGTCATCAGAGATGTGATGGCCGTATCCGCCAAACCTGTCGCCGTGACCGACGTGCTCTGTTTCGGGATGTCTGGGCAGGACGAAAGCGGCGCTGCCGCTGGGGGACTTTCGATCGAGCATATTCGAAAAGGCGTCGTTGCCGGTGTTCAGGACTATGGCAACAAGATGGGAATCCCGACAGTGAACGGAGGGATTCACTATCATGAAAAATATGCCTCGAACCCCTTGGTCTATTGTGGCTGCGTTGGAATAGCCCCTAAGGGCGCTTTCTTCTCGAATCCCAGCGTGGGAGACAGAATCGTCGTTCTTGGAGGCAGAACAGGCCGCGACGGAATTCGCGGCGCCACCTTCTCCTCCATGACAATGGATGGCGCCACTTTCGATGTCGCTGGAACATCGGTGCAAATTGGCGCTCCCATCATCGAGAAAAAAGTCGCGGAAGTTATTCTTGAAGCGCGAGACGCGAAACTCTACACAATGATCACTGACTGTGGAGCCGGCGGTCTCTCGTCAGCGGTGGGGGAAATGGCTTCGGAACTGGGAGCGGATATTGAGCTTTCAGAAGTGCGACTTAAATACTCGGGGCTTGCGCCTTGGGAGATCTGGCTTTCGGAGGCGCAGGAGCGTATGGTGATCGCCGTTCCGCCAGCGAAAATGGATCAGATTGCGCGGCTCTGTGTCGGCAACGATGTCGAGTATTGCGATTTAGGATCCTTCACCGGCGACGGCCGGCTCATCGTGCGTTACAGGGGCGAGCTAATCATAAACCTTTCCTGCGAATTCCTGCACGGAGGGATGCCCCGCAGGCGCCTGACCGCCGCGGCCCCGAAGAAGCGCGCGTCGGGGGGCGGTGCCCGCGCCGCTGTCAGCGCCGCGGAACATAGCGCTGAACGCGGCGCCGCGGAGCTCGGCGCCGCCGGTTCGGCAGACCTCGGCGAGCTGTTTCTCGCAATTTTGTCCCACCACGCGGTCGCTTCGAAGGAGTGGGCGGTCAGGCGCTATGATCATGAAGTGCAGGGCGCGACGAAGATCGGACCCTTCGCGGGGCCAAGGCAGGCTGGCCCCGGTGACGCCGCAGTCATAAAGCCCCTTGGGACGAAAGGAAATAGAGGCATCGCGATTTCCAACGGCTTCAATCCCCGCTATGGTGAGGCCGATTCATACAACGCCGCGGCATCGGCTCTCGATGAGGCGGTGAGGAACGCTGTCGCTTCAGGCGCCGACCCCGATCGGATCGCCGTCGTCGACAATTTCTGTTGGGGCGATCCGCTCAAACCGGAAAACATGTGGAGCTTGCTGCGGGCGGCGAAAGCATGCCGCGACGCGGCGGTGGCGCACAGGACCCCCTTCATAAGCGGAAAAGACTCGTTCAATAACGAATTCGAGGGTCCCGATGGAACCCGCATCGCGATACCTCCTTCTCTCCTCATTTCGGCGATGGGTATAGTACCTGATATCGCCTCGTCCCCTACAACCGACCTCAAAGACGATTCTGGCTTGATATACCTTGTCGGAGAGTTCTCGCCTACATTCTGCGCTTCGGTTCTTCAGGATATCCGGTTCGCAGGCAAAGGAAATGCCGGTTCCGCCATTTCAGCGCACATCGATCGTGGCGGCGCCGGACCGGCTTTCTCCGATGCGGCGCCCGCTGTCTATCGAAAATTCCATGTCGCGATCCGCCAATCCCTCGTGCTTTCCAGCCACGATCTCTCCGACGGCGGGCTGGGCGCCGCCCTCGCCGAGATGTGCATCGGCGGAAATCGGGGGGCGGAAGTGGACCTGGATGCCATCGAGCGCTCAACGTTCGCGCTTTCGCCCAACGGAGAGCCGAAGAGCCTGGGAAGGAAAGAACAATACCATGAAGCTCTTCTTCTCTTTGGCGAAACGAATGGCTGCTTTCTCGCGGAAATTTCCAAAGGAAAGGCGGAAGCGTTCGAGGCAGCCATGACTGGAGTCCCTTGTTGCAGGATAGGTCGGGCAACGGGCGGCGCGCGCGTGTCGATCACGGCGCGAGGTAAGCAAATCGCTTCCATTGGCATAACCGAACTCGAAAAAGCCTTTTTGAATGAGACGACGATCGCGCTCGACGATCTTGCGGAAGATAGCCCCACATTCGGAGGCGGAAAATGAAACCCAAAGCGCTCGTGTTGCATGCGGCCGGCATAAACAGGGATGTCGACGCCGCCTATGCCCTGGAGATGGCGGGGGCTGATGTGAGGATAATCCATGTCAACGCGCTAAAGGCCAACAGGAGCATCCTTTCCGAAAGCGCGATTCTCGTCGTCCCCGGCGGATTCTCCTACGCCGACGCGCTCGGCGCGGGTCGCCTCTTCGCCCTCGATATCGCTTCCTTCTTCAAGGCTGAGGTGGCAGAATTCGTGGAGAAAGGGAAACCGGTAATTGGTATTTGCAATGGTTTCCAGACGCTTGTGAAGGCCGGAATCCTGCCAGGGCCCGCCATTCCTTCTTTGAAAGCGAGCGAGCGTTATGCGACACTTACCGACAATCTCAATAGGCGATTTGAATGCAGATGGGTGACGATGAAGGCCGAGCGAAGCCCTTGCATTTGGACCAAAGATATCGTTGAGCCGGTTGTCTGTCCGATTGCTCACGGCGAGGGACGCTTCGTCACGAAGGACCAATCTCTGCTCGAAGCGATCCTCGCGGCCAATCTCGTCGCCTTTCGCTACGCCCGCCCCGACGGAACGCCGGCCGCCGGCCGCTACCCCGACAACCCGAATGGCTCGATGGCCGACATAGCCGGCATATGCAATCCGGCGGGAAATGTGCTGGGCCTCATGCCGCATCCCGAGGACAATATTTTCTCCGGCCCCGGCTCGAGGGCATACAGGGGCGGGAAGGCCGGCGGCGGCCTTGGCATTTTTATCAATGGCGTACGTTATGCGAAACAGATGTGACGCGGCTGGCTTCGGCCCGAAGCATCAAGGAATGCTGACAAAACATATGAGAGGAAGGAGCGACAGATGATGGAACGCGAAACAATCCAAGCCATGCTTCCCAAAGCATTCATGGGTTTGAGCGAAGGGAAGAGGGTAAAGCATTCAGGCAAAGTACGGGACTGGTATGCCCTCGAAGACTCCACCAGGCTCATGGTGACTACCGACAGGATTTCCGCGTTCGACAGGATCGTCTCGGCCGTACCCTGGAAAGGGCAGGTGCTCAACGAGCTTTCCGCGTGGTGGAATGAAAGAACAGCCGATATAGTGCCCAATCATCTCATATCCGTGCCAGATCCTAACGTATCGATCGTGCGGGAAGCTTTGCCCCTCTCTGTCGAAGTGATTGTTCGTGGCTATATAACCGGTGTCACTTCCACCGCGTTATGGCGTCGCTATGCCGAAGGCGAACGCGGCATCTACGGCTATAGCTTTCCCGAAGGGCTGCGAAAAAATCAACGTCTTGCTTCACCCATCATTACGCCGACGACGAAGGCTGAGGCCGGTCAACACGATGAACGGCTCACTATCGCAGAAGTCGCCGACAAGGGTTTCGTCGAAAAGAAAACCTGGAATCGCGTGATGGAAATCACCCTCGCTCTCTTCGCGCGAGGTTCGGAAATCGCCGGAAAAGCTGGGCTGATTCTCGTCGATACGAAATATGAATTCGGTATCGGCGGCGATGGAAATGTGATGCTCATCGACGAGATCCACACGCCCGATTCGTCCCGGTTCTGGCGGCTCGGAAGTTATGCGGAACGTTTCGACGACGGTCGCGAACCGGAGCTTTTCGACAAGGAATTCGTTCGCATGCGCTACGCGGACATAGGGTACAGGGGCGATGGGGAAATCCCCATCCTCCCCGATTCCGTGTGGGCCGACACTGGCATACTATACCAGACCGCCTATGAGCTTCTAACGGGACGAAGCTTCGTCCCTGGGGAATACCCCGTGGAGCCTAGGCTCAGGAAAAATCTCGAAACTGCGGGGATACTGTTATGAAGAAAAATCTGGCGGTTATCGTGATGGGCGCCAAATCCGATTACGACCACGCCGCGCGCATCATCGAATGGCTCGACTATTTCGGCATCGCCCATGAAACACGGATAGCATCTGCCCATAAGACGCCTGAGAAGCTGCTTGGCCTTCTTGAAGCGCAGGAAAAGAAGGATGACAACGTCGCTTACATCACCATCGCCGGACTCTCCAACGCGCTTTCCGGCATGGTAGATTTCGCTACTGCTTTTCCTGTCATAGCATGCCCCCCACCCTGCGACTCTTTTGGTGGAGCCGACATTTTTTCTTCGCTGCGGATGCCGCCGGGCGTGGCCGCCGCGACCGTACTTGATCCGCGCAACGCTGCGTTTTTTGTCGCGAAACTGTTCGCCGTCGGCGATGAAACGCTGAAAGCCGCGATAAACGCTTATCACGAAGAGCAAAGAACGAAAATAGATCGAGATGAAGCGGCATTGAACACCGACTCCGGAAAAGAAGGCACTTCACGATGATCGAGGAAGATTGGGCGCAAGGGGACGAGCCGCACGAAGAGTGCGGTGTCATGGCGATCTACGCTCCCGGTCAGGACGCGTCGAGGCTCGCGTATTATGGACTCTTCGCTCTCCAGCACCGGGGCCAGGAATCAGCCGGCATTGCCGCGTACGACGGGCGCGTGATAAATTCGAAGAAGAACATCGGCCTTGTTTCGCAAGTCTTTTCCGAAGCGGACATCGAAAGCCTCTCCGGCTGTCTGGCGATCGGCCATAATCGATATTCGACGACAGGTTCTTCCAACGTCAGGAACGCCCAGCCCTTTCTTATCGATTCCCGCCACGGGCCGATAGCGCTCGCGCACAATGGCAACATCGTCAACGCGGGGGAAATCCGCAAAAGGCTGCTCGATAGAGGAGTGGGATTGACCTCTGCCAGCGACACGGAATTGATGATCATGGATCTGGCCGGATCGGAGAAGAAGACCTGGGTTTCCCGCATAAGGGCGGCGATGGGTTCATGGGTGGGAGCATTTTCATTCGTCGCGCTCACGCCGGAAGGAGTCTTCGCCGCGAGGGACCCTTGGGGCCTGCGCCCACTCGCCTATGGATTCACCGCCGAAAAAGCCTTTGTCGTCGCATCGGAAACCTGTGCCCTCCTGACCTTGGGCTGCCATGAAATCCACGAGATCGAGGCTGGCCAAATCGTTTTCTGCGACGCTGCCGGCGAAGTCAAAATTTCCAGCCAAGCCAAGAGCGTGAAGCCTAAGCGTCAGGCTTCCTGCGTTTTCGAGTTCATCTATTTTTCGAGACCGGACAGTGTTTGGAACGGGCTTTCCGTGCACGAGGTGAGAAGACGCTTTGGAGCCGAGCTCGCTCTATGCTCGCCGGCCGAAGCAGATCTTGTCATTCCCGTCCCCGATTCATCCATTTCCGCCGCTATAGGCTATTCCGGAGCTTCAGGAATTCCCTATGGCGAGGCTTTTGTGAAAAACCGCTATATCGGCCGCACTTTCATTGAGCCTACGACATTCTTGCGAAAGAGGGGCGTCTCGCTCAAGTTCAACATCCTCCACGATTCCGTGAAGGACAAACGTATCGTCGTCATCGATGATTCAATCGTTCGTGGCAATACGATACGGCCGCTTGTGGCGCTCCTGAGGAATGCCGGCGCGAAGGAAGTCCACGTGAGGGTAGCGAGCCCGCCGGTCAGGTTTTCCTGCATGATGGGCGTCGACATGGGAGAGCGCCGCGAACTCATCGCGAACATCCTGCCTATCGGCGAAATGGCCACGTGGAGCGGGGCCGATTCACTCGCTTATTTGTCGCTCGAATCGGTGGGGAAGGCGATCGGCGGAATCGACGATTATTGCACCGCGTGTTTTTCGGGAGACTACCCCTTTGATGTGAGTGCTTCCGAGTCCAAGGAACGGTTCGAATTTTAATTCGAGGAGAAAAGCTCGCATGAAAGTACTTCTTGTCGGATCCGGAGGAAGAGAACACGCCATCGCGTGGAAGATGAGCGGCTCACCGTTTCTCGAGGAGCTTTATTGCGCGCCCGGGAACGCGGGGACAGCCGCCTTCGGATCAAATGTCGATATCAGGGCCGATGACGTGGATAAGATAGCGGAATTCGCGGGCACGCGCGGGATCGACCTGGTCGTCGTCGGGCCTGAATTGCCGCTCTCCCTGGGCTTGGCCGACAGGCTTGCGAAAATGCCCCTCCCCGGAAGGCCGCTCTGCTTCGGGCCTTCCTCGAAGGCGGCAAAGATAGAGTCCTCAAAAGCCTTTTCCAAAGACTTCATGAGAAAATATGGAATCCCGACCGCCGATTTCAGAGTCTTCACATCCTACGACGAAGCGCGAACCTTCGCCAAAAGCGCTCCCTGGCCCTATGTCATAAAGGCCTCGGGCCTCGCTTCGGGGAAGGGGGTTTTCCTGCCTTCCACGATCGAGGAAGCTGAGGAAGCGCTTGCCCTGATAATGGAAAAGGGAAGGTTGGGCGACGCTGGCAGGGAAGTCATCATCGAAGAGCGATTGGTCGGGGAAGAAGTCTCGATCCTCGGGTTCTGCGACGGAAAGAATGTGTCGGTCATGCCGCCCGCCCAGGACCATAAACGTCTTCTGGAGAATGATGCTGGCCCGAACACGGGAGGAATGGGAGCGATCGCCTCGGCCATGAAGCAGCCTTTCGATCAAGCGCAAAAGTTTGCGGGCATTTTCCTTCAAAAGGCCGCCGATGGACTTGCCGCCGAAGGGACCCCATTCGTAGGCGTGCTTTACGCGGGGCTCATTCTCACCGCTGAGGGCCCAAAGGCGCTCGAATACAATTGCCGCTTTGGTGATCCCGAAGCCGAGGCGATTCTCCCGCTTCTCGAATCGGATATTCTGGAGATCTTCGTCGCTTGCGCAAAGGGCGGTCTCGGAGCGATGAAGGTCGAATGGTCGGGAAAAGCCGCGGCCTGTGTCGTCATCGCGTCAGAAGGTTATGCGGTCGATCCGCGCGACGGCAATACCCGCGAGGTCGTGGATTTTGGCGGCGCGCGGAATACGGCGCTCTTTCACGCGGCCACGTCCCTCGGGAAGGAGGGAAGGTTGGTAGCTTCGGGAGGAAGGCTTCTCTGCGCCGCCGCCTGGGCCGACTCCGTCGCTGAAGCGATAGAAGGGGCATACGCGCGGGTCGCCCGCGTCGACATTCCCCATTCGCGGTATAGAAAAGACATTGGGCAGGGCAAAACCTTCCTCCTCGGAGACCCTGCCCCCGGAGGTTCCGCGGCATCTTACGCTTCGGCCGGCGTGGATATCGACGCGGGTGACGCGGCGGTAGACCTCATGAGCGCGGCCGTCAAATCAACCTATGGGCCCGAGGTACTCGCCGGGATCGGCGCGTACGGCGGAATGTATGATGCTTCGGCGCTGAAAACGATGAGCGAGCCAGTCCTCGTCTCATCCACCGACGGCGTAGGGACCAAGGTCAAGCTGGCATCATATGCGCGCAGCTATGGAAGCATAGGACAGGACATTGTCAATCATTGCATCGACGACATTTTGGTTCAGGGCGCGCGGCCTCTCTTTTTCCTGGATTACATCGCCACATCCAAGCTCGATCCCTCGATGATCGCCGAAGCGGTGGGAGGAATGGCCAAAGCATGCAGGGAATCGGGCTGCGCTCTCATTGGCGGCGAAACCGCGGAAATGCCCGGCGTCTACATGCCGAAGGAATTCGACGTCGCCGGGGCAATCGTCGGCCTCGCTGAAAGAACGAGGATGCTCCCTCTAAAGACGATGCGCGACGGCGATCTTCTCGTCGGCTTCCCTTCAAGCGGCCCGCATACGAACGGTTACTCGCTTATCCGGAAGATTTTTTCCGAAAAAGACTTCAAAAGCTTCTCCGAGAGATTGGGCGCTCCTCTTATCGACGTCCTTCTCGCTCCTCATCGTTCCTATCTGCCAGTAGTATGGCCCGTGCTTGATAAAGCGCCGGGATTGATAAAAGCTCTCGCCCATATAACAGGCGCGGGCTTCGAGGGCAACATTCCGCGCGTACTCCCCTCACACCTCGATGCGAGGGTAAGCGTAGGCTCATGGCCCACGCCACCCTTATTCAGCCTTATCATGGAAAAAGGCGACATAGAAGAGGAAGAAATGTACAGAGTCTTCAATATGGGAATCGGGATGATCGCCATCGTCGAGCCCGATCGTTTGGGTGAACTCGCGGCGATTGCTAAGAATCCATATTTCATCATCGGAAAGCTCGAGCCAGGCAAGGGTCGCGTCGTCATGGAAAAGGCGAGGATCGCGCGATGAACCTTGCTGTCCACACCGCGCCACCGCATGCTCGCGACGACAAGGAAGGCGTGCGGAAGAAGCGCTTTGTCGTCCTGGTATCGGGCAACGGCGGCAACCTGCAAGCCCTCATCGACGCTGTCGTGGCCGGTTCCGTGAACGCGTCGATAGTCCTCGTGCTGTCGTCTGATCCCGATGCTTATGCGTTGAAACGAGCCATGGTCGCGGGGATCCCTTCGATTGCCCTTCCTTATATTCGCGATCCGCTTGTCGAAAGGGAAGTATCGCGCATCGCTTTCGACGGCCGGCTCGCCGATGCAGTCGAGGCCTATGATCCGGATTATATTTTCTTGCTGGGCTGGATGCGGATTCTGAGCGCAGCCTTCATCGGGCGCTTTTCCGGGAAAATAGTGAATCTCCATCCCGCCTTGCCGGGCTGTTTCCCCGGAACCTACGCGATCGAGCGCGCTTGGGAAGCCTGCGCAAGGGGAGAATTGTCGGAAACGGGAGTCATGACGCATTTCGTCCCGGATGAGCGCGTTGACGCGGGGCCCGTCATCCTCTCCGAAAAAGTGAGGATTGCGGCAAACGAGACGTTAGCTGATTTTGAAATCCGCATGCATGACACTGAACACGAATTGGTCGTAAAAACGGCCAGTATGCTCGCTTCAATCGCCTCAGGCGAAAGAAAAGGAGAACGTTAGATGCCGCAAGCAATCATTTCCGTCTATGACAAGGATGGCCTCGTCGATTTTGCTTCCGGGCTTGCGAAGCTCGGGTGGTCCATCCTCGCCTCTGGGGGAACCGCGAAGGCGCTCAAGCAGGAGGGGATTTCCGTCGAGGAAATAGCAGACTATACGGGAGCCAAGGAAATATTGGGCGGAAGGGTGAAGACCCTTCATCCGGCTATCCACGGCGGCATCCTCGCGCGCGATTCAGGCGGCGATCTCGAGGAGATCAAAAAACTTGGATACAAGGCGGTGGATATGGTCGTCGTGAACCTCTACCCCTTCGAAAAAACGGTGGCTGATCCCGCCTGCGGCAGGGAAGACGCGGTGGAGCAAATCGATATAGGCGGAGTGGCGCTGATCCGGGCCGCCGCCAAAAACCACGAAAGAGTAGCCGTCATCTGCGACAGTTCCGACTACAAGCCCATTTTAAAGGAAATCGAATTTGCCGGGGCAGTGTCCGAAGCAACTAGACGGAAACTCGCCGCCAAGGCATTCATCAGCACTTCGGCCTATGATGCGGCCATTGCGGAATGGATGGCGGCCGACGCGGCCAAGTTCCGGGCTTCAAAGCCCGAGAACGAAGCGGTCGACGCTGCCTCTGTCATAGAAGCCCCCTTCCTTCTGAGAGGATGGAAATCACAGTCGCTCAGATATGGCGAAAATCCGCATCAGAGCGCTGAGCTTTATTCCTTTGAGAAAGGCGCTGGCCCGCTTGGCGGCAGCGTGCTCCAGGGCAAGGAACTCTCCTACAACAACATTCTCGATCTGGACGCGGCTTGGCACGCCGTCGGACGCTTCGAAAAGCCGGCGGTTGTCGTCGTCAAGCACCTCTCGCCCTGCGGCATCGCCGAATCGGAAACAGGCGAGGTGGCCTCTCTTCCGGTAGTTCTCGAAAGCGCCATCGCTTGCGACCCGATTTCAGCCTATGGCGGAGTGATAGCGACCAACGCGGCTTTCACCGCCCGCTGCGTAGAGAGCCTGGGCAGTCTGTTCGCGGAATGCATCGCGGCGCCATCCTTCGACGAGGATGCCTTGGCTCTCCTGGCGAAGAAGAAAAATTTGCGACTCATAATCCCAGGGGTGGGGACGCAGCGAAATGAAGTCCGCACGGTGCTTGGCGGCTTCCTCAGACAGGATGTGGATGCGGGCGATCCCGCCGAAACGCAATGGCGCACCGTATCCAAAAGGGCTCCCACGGATGATGAACTGCGGGAACTGAGATTCGCGTGGAAAGCCTGCATGTCGGTAAAATCAAACGCCATCGTCTTCGCGAAAGGTGGAGCGACGGTAGGCATAGGCGGAGGTCAACCCAACCGCGTGGATTCGGTACGGATCGCCGCTCAGAGAGCGGGTGAAAAAGCCAGGGGCTCTGTGCTCGCGTCGGATGCTTTTTTCCCCTTCCCCGATTCCGTCGAGGAAGCGGCGAAGGCGGGCGTAACCGCCATCGCCCACCCAGGAGGATCCATGCGCGACAACGAATCCATCGCCGCCGCGGACAAGGCGGGAATGGCAATGGTGCTCGTCGGCGTCCGCCATTTCAGACATTGATCTTTGGCATACAAGACACTACGCGGAGGATATGCACTATGAATGAAGAAATTTTCGAATCGAATACGGCCCTGACATTTGATGACGTACTCATCGTTCCGGCATTCAGCGAGATACTGCCTGCCCGCGTTGATACGCGGACGAGGATAGCGCGGGACATCACGCTCAATATTCCTCTCCTGTCGGCAGCGATGGATACGGTAACCGAGTCGGCTCTGGCGATCGCCCTGGCGAGGATGGGCGGCATGGGAGTGATCCATAGGAACATGTCGCCCGAGCAGCAGGCCGGAGAGGTGGACAAGGTAAAGCGTTCAGAATCGGGAATGATTCTCGATCCTGTTTGCCTGGAAAAGGACGCTTCTCTCTCGGAAGCCCGCGAACTCATGCAGAAATTCCGAATCTCGGGCATTCCCATCACGAGCGGCCCCGACAAGAAGCTCGTGGGCATTCTCACCAACAGAGACATCCGCTTCTGCGCCGCCGAGGACAACGACAAGCCAGTGAGCGCCTTCATGACCAGTGAGCGCCTCATAACCGCCCGTGTAGGGACAACTCTTGAGCAGGCCAGAAATATTCTTCAGGAGCACCGGATAGAAAAATTGCCGCTCACGGATGAAAAGGGCAGATTGATGGGACTCATCACCGTTAAGGATATCGCCAAGAAAGCGGATTACCCGAACGCGTCCCTGGATTCCTCGGGACGGCTCAGAGTCGCGGCGGCCGTAGGGGTTGGCGCCGACCTTGAGGAACGCGTGAGGCTTCTCGTCTCTAAAAAGGTCGATGCCATCGTTATCGATACCGCCCATGGCCATTCCAAAGGCGTAATAGAGGCGGTGAAACGGATCAAGGCCGTCGCCCCCGAGCTTCCCGTGATCGCCGGCAATGTCGTAACCGCCGAGGGCGTCGAGGCGCTCGCCGCCGCTGGCGCCGATGCGGTTAAGATCGGCGTCGGCGCGGGCTCGATCTGCACGACGAGGATCATTTCCGGCGCGGGCATGCCCCAGCTTTCCGCCATCTACCATTGCGCGCAGGCGGCCGCAAAGTTCGGCATTCCCGTCATCGCCGATGGCGGCATCAAATTCTCCGGCGACATGGTAAAATCAATTGCCGCCGGGGCGCACGCCATCATGCTCGGCAGCCTGCTCGCGGGCCTCGAGGAGTCGCCTGGAGAACTCGTGCTCTACAACGGCCGGCAATACAAGACGTATCGCGGCATGGGGTCGCTGGCCGCGCTGCAGGGTTATGGCAAGGACCGCTACGCCACGGGAATCGGCGCCTCCGACAAGCTCGTCCCTGAAGGTGTCGAGGGCATGGTACCCTACAAAGGTAAGCTCACCGACTTCGTGTATCAGCTTATTGGCGGCCTTAGGTCGGGTTGTGGCTATGCGGGCGCGGCTTCCCTCGATGAACTGCGGGCCAAGACGCGCTTCGTGCGCATCACCAACGCGGGGCTCATCGAGAGCCACGCGCACAATATCACCATCACGAGGGAAGCCCCGAACTACCAGCGGGGCGAGTAGGGCCAGCCCTCGCCGTTAATTTCACCCTCGCCGTGGATAATCGTTGATTGCGGCGATATACTTCCGATAAACAGTATAGGGATTTTTCTGTATCAAGGAGTCGTCATGATCGAGTTCATCATCCAGGGCGGGCCGGTTCTATGGGTCATCATGGTCCTCTCAGTCGTGGCTTGCGTTATAGTCATTGAGCGCCTGCTCTATCTCAAGCGTATTTCGGTCGATGAGGACAAGCTTTTCGTGCGGATCAAAGCCAGCCTTCTTGAAGGGCATTACAATGAAGCACTCGCCATATGCGACCAAAATCTCTCGCCGTTTTCCACCCTTCTGAAGATTGGCATCGAGAACAGGCATCAACCTGAAAGCGTTCAGCGGGATATTCTCAAGGACGCGGCCGCGCTTGAAGCTCCCAAACTCGAAAGCGGACTTTCGGCGCTTGGCACAATCAGCAGCATCGCCCCCCTCCTTGGCCTCCTCGGCACGGTCACCGGAACGATGAAAGCTTTCGGCGTGCTCGGCAAATTCGGCGCCGTTAGCGATCCCTCCGCCCTGGCGACAGGTGTTTCCGAAGCCCTCATCACGACGGTCGGCGGCATAGTCGTCGCTGTTCCAGTAGTGATTTTCTACAATTATTTCGTTACCAGGGTGAACTTGATACTTACCAAGCTTGAAAATCAAGTGAATACGCTTGTGCTCCTCATCAATGCGGCCAATGGCGCGGAGAAGAAGGGCGGCCCAGGGGAGGCATGAGCATGCGACGCCTTCAAGCTAAGACAGAAATAAACATGACGCCGCTGATCGACGTCGTGCTGCAGCTTATCATTTTTTTCATGATTACGACGACCTTCAGGGCAGCCCCCGGCATTTCCCTTGACCTGCCTGGCTCCAAGACAGCTCAATCGGTTTCATCATCCGTTCTTCATGTCGTCGTCATGTCGGAAAATGAAATTTATGTGGAAAAAACCAGGACCAATCTCGAAGGCTTAACCGCTGCCCTCAAACAGAGGGTTTCCGGTACCGATTCGGGCCAGATGAAGGCCGTATTGGAAGGCAGGGCGGGAGCCTCGTATCAGCTCATTGTTTCAGTCCTCGATGCTTTCCGGATGAATGGCATTGAAAATGTCGGGCTCATCACGCGGAAGGAGAAAGCCGTTCGATGAAGTCACCATTGAGCTATGCCAAACTGCAGGAGAAAAAACGCAAGTTCATCTCCGCGGGCATAACCTTAGGGCTCTACAGCCTCGCGTTAGCTGTAGGCATAGTATTGGGCATCCTCAACCCCAACGAACAGGCCTATTCGAACACGACCGTTGTCCTCAATTTAGCCGGTCCCGAGACGACCCAGCTGGGTCTCGGCTCGGTCAATCCCTCAGACAAGGGCGAGGAATCGGTTGTGCCTGACGCTCCGGCTCCCGCGAAGACCTCATCGGAAAGCACGAAGGCGGAACCGGTCTCGCCCAAGACAAAGAGCGTGGCCAAGCCAGCGGAGAATACTTCGCCCGAGCCCGCTCCTTCGACCCCGGCGGTTGCCGCATCTTCGGCTGTCCCGGCAGAGCAAACCCCATCGACGTCACCCACTCCGGGAGCCCCTTCGGCACCGCCCGCGGAGACAGCGCCCGTCGAGCCCTGGATCCCCGGTCAGCGCGGTCCCGGCTCACGCGTCAGCGCAAGCAATTCTTCCGTCCTTGTGCCTGGGCAGGGCGAAATCCCCTGGTCCAAAGGTAATTCAGTGACAATAAAAAAAGCTGAAAAAGGCAATTCCGTCGAGACTACCCTCGGAGGCGCCCAGGGAACCGTCGGCCATAACATTTATTCCCCTGTCTATTACAGTTTCCCTTTGCCGAGAAGCGTGCCAGCTTCGGTCTACAACGCCATCCCGAACCTGGTCCAGCCGCCCAACACGATCATCTACACATCGCAAGCCAGGAAGAAAGCCTTCACGAATTATTATGAATTTGATGGGGCTTCGTATCGGCTGAAAATGGAAGTGCCGCTTGATCAAAGGGAGCCGCTTTGGCAGATTCTGGAAGATGCCGGTTACGACGCGGAAAAGAACGCCGACTATAAACTCGGCAAAAACCTTATGCCTGTCGTTATTGGCTTCACCGTAACGCGAGACAATCAATTGAAGGGCGTCGAGCTTCTCCAGTCATCGGGCGATCCCGAAATGGACAAGTCGGTTCTCTATGGATTCAAGCGCGCTGCATTCTGGAACAAGACCGGCGAGACGGTGCCAGGCCGGTTCACGTATCGATTCTAGAAAGGTTGAAATATTCAACGTACAGTTTCGCGTTGAAAAAGGCCGCCACGACATCGGGCGCGAACTGCTTGCCGCTTTCCGAACGGATTTCATCGAGCACCGCTTCGAGCGGTAGCGCCTTCCTGTAAGGACGCGATTGGGCCATCGCGTCGAAGGTGTCGGCCAGGGTAATGATGCGGGCGAGCGGATCGATATTCTCGCCGGCGACTCCATCCGGATACCCTGTTCCATCCCATCGTTCATGATGATGTCGCACACCGTTTATCGCGGGCGCGAAAAACTCGACGATTGAAAGGATTTGCGCCCCAATGAGGGGATGCATCTTGATGACTTCGACTTCATCGGGATCGAGGGGGCCGACCTTGTTGAGAATGCGTTCCGGTATGCCAATTTTCCCTATATCGTGGAGGAGCGCGGCGAACTCCAGCGGTTCGATCTGATCTTCGGGGAGTTTGAGTTCACGGGCAAGCCGAACGGCGAGACTGCGGACTCTTTCGCAGTGCCCCTGGGTGTATTGATCTTTCGCTTCAATGGTTTCAGCCAGCGCCTGGACGGTCTGCATGTTGGCGGCTTTCAGTTTTTCGTAAGTCTCGCTGAGTTCCAAGGTTTTGGATTGCATGGTTCGTTCGAGCGACAGCTTATATTCTTCATTTTTTTTGTCTTGCTCGAATTTTTCCCTGACGATATCCCTATAGCGGATGGCTCTGGCGATCGTTTCGGCGATATGTTCGAGTCTGCTGGGTTTCACGAGGTAATCGAAAGCCCCGTTTTTCATCGCTTCTAGCCCCGTGGCGAGATCGTTGTAGGCGGTGAGCATGATCACGGGTATCAGCGGATGCATTTCCCTGATCCTCGGCAAGGCTTCTTTTCCGGATAGCACGGGCATTCGGATATCGAGGAGAATGCAATCTGGTGTCACGGCGCCGGAGGTGAGAAGATCGAGTCCTTCCTGGCCGTTCGTTGCCATTTTTATGGCGTATCCCATTCTTTCCAGGCCCAAGGAGAGGACTTTTCTGATTGAGGGATCGTCGTCGATGACAAGAATAGTGCGCGGCTCAGGTGCGATCATAATTCCCTTCTAGCAATGATATGCGAACCGGCTGGTTCGACGTCAGTCTCTGCGGGACCATCTCGCCCCTATGCGCGGGATCAGAAACGGGACACTTTTTTTATACGCTTCGTATCCGCAGAACACCTTGGGGAAAGTGTAGCGATCTTGTATGAATATTAAAAGCAGGTCCAAGGCAATCAGAAGCAGAATTGTAAGGTAATATCCCGAAAAACCTCTCATGGCGCCGATGGCAACCATAAGCGTGGCAAACCACCAGAATCCGGGATGCCTGCACCAGCGGTAGGTGCCGCTGCTGACAATGCTGTCTGGCCCAAGACCTCGCTTACGCTTGACGATGCTAATTTCGAGGAAAACTGACCAGAAAAGCAAGATGCACGAAGCCGCGATGATGAGAATAAGCAGCGCGGCGCCGAGAGGCGAGGGGCTTGCCCCGGGCTGAAATGAAGCGGCGCCGGCCGGCGCTTCCAGGGGCCACCAGGGATCCGGAGCCAAGGCGAAAAGCAGAACTGCGGCTCCAACTAGAAGATATCCAGCGTTTCGGAGTTCCTTGGCGACGTTCTTCCCTTTGGTCCATAGGAAATCAGCGATGATTAGGAGCAAAAAACCGGCGGCCGACAGCGAATTTTCTACCATTGTGAATCGCATTATGGTATAGTATGCTCAGTTTTTCCAGCTCTACGTCAACTCTAGAGGTTTTGACATGATATTGGACGCATCGTCGCTGATTCCGGCATTGTCCTTCATTGTCTATATCGTTTTCATCGTGTTCGGCATCTACAGTCGAAAGGAAAAAGTCGACACTTCATTCCTCCAATACATGTTCTTCATGGCGCTATGGAGCTTCGGCTCCTTCATGATGCATGCGAATACCGGGCTTTTCACGCCTCTGCTTTGGAACAGGATAATGCTCATGGGATTGTTCGGCGGCCCGATTTCCTTTTTCGCCACCATGATCTATCTCTCCGGCACCGAGAAGAAGCGCTACCGCATATTCCTCTACGTCGGCTACATTATCTATGTCTATCTCGCCTATCTCAATTTGTCCGGCAAGGTCGTCACCGATGCCGGGTTCGATCAAAGCGGATTCCATTACACGCTCGGCAGCGGCTCGATCATCGCCTACTCCCTCTCCTATTTTTTCTTTGGCTTGTCGATCCTTCTCCTTCTGCGCCAGCTCAGGGTTAGCGACAACAAATTCCAGAAAAAGACGCTTCGTCTTCTGATAATCGGCGCTGTCCTCATCGTGATCGGGGTCGCGGGCAATCTGTACAAGCCGATCGGAAAATATCCGATTGACCTTTTGGCTACGACGATAAACGCAGCCATAATCTTCTTCGCGGTCTACAAGTATCGTCTCATCCATTACTCTTCGGCGATGCTCAACATCCTGCTCACTATCTTCGTATCCATACTTACGAGCGCCCTCTTTTTGTTTTTCTTCGTACCCGTATTCCATCTTAACCGCAGCATACCATTTCCCCGCGTGCTCCTGCTTGCCATCATCTTAGGCTTCATCACCTCAATCATTCTCTCGCCCTTGCGCACGACAACCCTGTCTTTCCTGGAGAGGATGTATGGCGGGAAGACATTCACCTATTACCAGGGCTTGAGGGTATTCTCGGCAAGCCTTACGTCCATAGTGGACCTCGAAACCCTGGGCAATCTTACCATGGAGAAGATCACCTCGACCTTCGGTCTCGAATGGGCCTTGATGCTGGTCAACGATTTCAACGATAGGAACTACAAACTCAACGTCGCGATGAAGCTTCCCTTCGCGGGGCGGATCATCGAGGGACAGGATCAAAGCATCAGCTTGAAGCGGGGAAGCGAACTCGTAAGGACTTTCACAATGCATCAGGGCGGCGACAAAAGCGAGATCCAATACCTTTACACGCCGCAAACGATGATCGGCATAACCTTGGAGAAGGGTGAACTTGCGGAGACGCTCGAGGCCAGTCTTGTGCTTCCCTTGAAATTCAAGGAACGCCTGAATGGTTTCATTGTCCTCGGCCCGCAGATCGACAAGGATTATTATAATCAGTTCGATCTGGAAATGCTTCAGCTCCTGAGCGTCCAGTGTTCGGTGGCTCTCGAGAATGCGATCACCTTCGAGCGCTTAAGGCAGCAGCAGAAGAGACTGCAGAGCATCAACAGCCAGCTGGAAATAAGCCGCAACAAGCTCGAGGCGTTTTTCGACGGCATCACGACACCGATTTCGATCCAGGACATCAACTACAACATCATCGAGGTAAATTACGCGGCCCGACGCTATTTCGAGAAATCCGCCGAGGAACTTATCGGGAACAAATGCTACAAGGCGTTCTTCAACAGAGACAGGCCTTGTCTCGAATGCATGGCCCAGGATTGTCTCCACACAAGGCTGCCGTTCAACGCCGAGCGGCAGGACGTGAAAGGTTTGCTCACCTTCTCCCTCAATTTCTATCCTATACCCGTGCCAAAGGCGGCGGCGCCAATTTTTCTTGAATTCTTCCAGGATATCACGAAGCAGAAAACCTTGCAGGACGAGCTGATACAGTCTGAAAAGCTCGCGGGGATCGGCACTTTGGTGTCGGGCATCGCCCACGAGATCAACAATCCTTTGGGAGCCATTCTGGGCACGGCCGATCTCATGCTTCCCGAGACGAGCGAAGGCACCAGACTCCAGGAATATACGCAGGACATAATCCGCTACGCGCAGAACGCGGCAGAAGTAATCCGCGACCTGATGCTTTATTCGCGCAAGACGAAGAGCCAGCCCGACATGGTCAACGTCGTGACCATTCTGGAAAACTCGCTCAAGCTCGCGATGCGCGGCATTGATTTCGGATCCATCACCGTGCGCAAGAACTACAATCAGACGAACGAAGTTCAGGCCAACGCGACAGAGCTTCAGCAGGTTTTCCTGAACCTCATCGTCAACGCGGTCCAGGCCATGAATGGCGATGGAATCCTCACGTTGGCGGCAAAGCAGGAAGACGCCGATATCATCGTGACGGTGAAAGACACTGGTGTGGGTATAAAAAAGCAGAATATCGACAAGGTTTTCAATCCTTTCTTCACGACGAAGGAACCGGGCGCGGGAACCGGCCTGGGTTTGAGCATCGCTCACCATATCGTATCCAAGCTCGGCGGGAGGATCATCATCGACTCGGAAGAAAGCCAGGGCACGATGTTCCAGATTATTCTTCCCGTTGCGAATATGGAAAGGAACAAGATCCGCTTTGTCCATGCGAGGGATTCGCGGCAGATCGAAGATAGCTTCTATTTGCAGCGCAAAATTCTCGTTGGTGAAAAAGGCTACCTGGAAGAAACGATTCATCGAAGCGAAGACGAAAGCGCTTTCCATGTGCTGGCGTACAAGGGCATGCAGCCAGTGGGCACGACGACACTTCATCTCAGCGAGGTGGAAGGCGAAATCCCCATTCAGAGCAATTTCGATCTTTCGCCCTTTATGGATGGATCCCCTTACGCGGAAATAGATCGCCTGGCTATCATCAGGGAAGAACGGGGTTCCATCATTCCGTTCAGCCTCATGGTCTTGTCGTACCTCTATATTCGGGGTAAGGGAGTGGACAAGACTTTCCTGGATGTGTTCAGCGATGAGACGAGATTGATCCGCATGTACGAGAAGCTTGGCTTCAGGGTCATCGGTACCTACAACAAGCCGCTTTCATGCACCGTCATGATGCTGAACCATGAGTCGGATTATATCGATGAAGTTTCGAAGATGGAGCATTTCGTGCAAAGCTTCTTCACTCGTCTGATCCCGAAGCTGGAATTCGAAGGCGACGACAGGGAATGCATCTATAAGACCATCAATGAGATAAACACTAAAACAGCGAGAATTGAAGAGAATTTCGTCCGCGAAGCCAAGGATGACGAAGTTCAGTAGAAAATGCTACGGTGCGTTTCAGCCGACCGATAGATGCCTTCGATTATCTTGACGGCTTCCCTGCCATCCTCGCCCGTGACCATAGGCTTTCCCCCGATGGCGATGGAGCGCGCGAAATCATCGATCTGAAGAGCGAAGAAATACCACGTGGCATCAATGCGCGAGAAAAACTCCTCATCTTCCTTTTTCCAGGCGGCAAGCAATTTTTCCTCGCCAGGAATCGTCCACAGGTCGTTAAAGGGCGGTTCCGCGATGCCGCTTCTTCCCGCGATGAACATGGCTCCGCCATCGGTCTGTACGCCGGCGGAGGCGCCGGAGCTTCCGTGTACATACACCTTGGCGTAGATGCCCGGCTTTTGCGAGTTGGAGACGAATATTGAGCCTAAGCCGCCGTTTTTGAAATGAACCGTGGCCACAGCGCTGTCGTCGACTTCGATATAGGGATGGTTGGCGTTGATCCAACTGCCTGAAATGCCAGAGACCGATCCCATGAACCACGACAGGAGGTCGAACTGGTGTGGGGCTTGGTTGACAATGACGCCCCCTCCTTCATTGCGCCAGGTGCCACGCCAAGGGTCGGAATTGTAGTAGGCTTCATCCCGCCAGCCAAGGATCGTGACTTGACCAAGGAGCGGGACGCCGAGGGCGCCTGCTTCGATCGCGCGCTTTATCCTCATCGTGGAAGGATACCAGCGACGTTGGCTGATTACGCCCAAGAGGACGTTGTGCGCGTTTGCTTCGCTAATCATGGCGTCGGAATCGGCTACGCGGAGAGCCATGGGCTTTTCCACCAGGACATGGAGTCCGGCGTGGATGCATTCGAGCGCATGTTCGAAGTGCATGGGGTGCGGTGTAGTCACGATGACAGCCTGAACATGGTCGAGATCCGCCATTTCTTCAGCCGAGGCGCGGGCTTCGAGCCCCCAGCTGTTCGCGAATGTCTTGGCTTTGTTCGGGTCTCTTCCGCATACCGAGACTAAAGTGGCATTCGCGCTCGCCGCCAAAGCTTTGGCATGAAGTTGTGCGACCTTTCCATAACCGTACAGTCCGAACCTGATTCTTTCCATTTCCATGCGTCCTTCCCGAAAGCCCTTCAGGGCTCGAGCACGACTTTGAGCAGGCCCTTTTCTCGCGCGTGGAGGCGGGCAAACCACGAAGCGCCTTCGGAGAGGGGAGCGATGGCGCTTATTATCGAGCGCGCGTCGATCTTGCGATGGGCGAGCAGATCGAGGACAAGCGGATACTCACCGGCGGTGGCGCAAGAGCCCAGCAGGGAAATCTGCCTCGTGACCACGGACTGAAGCGGAATCTCCACGCTGGGGCTCACGTTGCCGATGAGGGTGACGGAGCCGCCCTTGCGGGTGGCGGCTATGGCCATCTTTATTGGGGCGGTGGCGCCCACCGCCTCGAAGCTGCGATCGAAGCCGCGGCCGCCTGATAGATCGAGGATGGCCTGCAAGGTTTCCGGCGAGGCCGGATCGAGGGCAGCGGTGGCGCCGGCCGCAAGGGCGGCTTGTCTCCGTTCGGGGTCCGTATCCATCGCCAGGATGGTGCCAGGGGAATGGGCCCTTAAAATCTGGATGAGAAGGAGACCGATTAGGCCCGCGCCGACCACCGCCAACGATTCGCCCATAGCGATGGGCGTTATCGCCGCGGCATGGGCGGCCACAGCGGCAGGCTCGGCGATCGAGGCATCGATGAAGTCGAGCGTGTCAGGCATCCTGTAGAGAATCCGCTTGGGTACCACCAGGTATTCGGCAAAGGCTCCGTCGCGGCGATAGTCCGCGCAGGAGACGCCAAGTACTTTCCTGTTGTCGCAGAGATTTACCTCGCCGCGCCTGCAGTGAAAGCATTCGCCGCAATATTCTGTCGAATCGAAGGTGACGCGGTCTCCAGGGCGGAAGCCGTCGACGCCCGTCCCAACCTCGACGATTTCGCCGGATGCCTCATGACCCATGATGATGGGAGGAATTCGCCGCCCCGTCGAACCATCCATTCCATGGACGTCCGAGCCACAGATGGAGGCGGCGCGCACGCGGATAAGGACGTCGTCCGGTGCACGCAGCATGGGATCAGGATATTCCTTGAACGCGAACTTCATATATTCTTCAAGGACGAGCGCTTTCACGATATGCCTCCCTCTGTATTATCTCAACGCTGAATTCTGGCAGAACCGCCTTTCGCGAAGGAGGTCACTTGGTCTAAGGTCGCCATCGTCGTGTCGCCGGGGAAGGTGGTCAGCAGAGCGCCATGAGCCCAGCCCAGGTTGAGCGCTTCCTGCGGTGTCTTGTTTTCAAGGAGTCCATAGATAAGTCCGGCGGCGAAGCCGTCGCCTCCTCCCACGCGATCGTAGACGTCGAGTTCCGTGGTCGGCGCCGCATAACGCTCGCCCTCGAGCCATAGCACGGCGCTCCATAGGTGCCGATTTGTGGACTTGACGTCGCGAAGTGTTGTGGCGACCGCTTTCACGTTCGGCCACGTGGACTTGACCTCTTCGATCGTTCTGTAGAAAGCCTCGGGATCGAGCTTGGATACCGCATGGATGTCCGGCCCTTTCAGGCCCAGACCCATCTGAAGGTCTTCCTCATTACCGATGAGCACGTCCACTTCGTCGACGATGCGCCCAAGAATCTCGGGAGCCGAAGCTTTGGAGCCGTTCGCGGCCCATAATTTTGCTCGATAGTTGAGGTCTAAGGAAACTATGGTTCCGGCTTTCCTGGCTGCCTTCATCGCCTCGATGACCAGTTCTGGTGTCGTCGCCGAAAGCGCCGAGAAGATGCCGCCCGAATGGAACCACCGGACGCCGCGGGAAAAGATGGCATCCCAGTCGAAGTCGCCGGGCGCGAGAAGAGCCGCGGCCTCATTGGCTCTGTTGTAGAAAACCACTGGAGCGCGCACGCCCTGGCCCCGGTCGGACCAGACCTGAGCCATGTTCGGGCCGCGGACGCCATCATGCTTGAAGCGCTTGTACATACCGAGGACGCCCATTTTCCGCACTTCGCTTTCGATTTTGGCGCCGATCGGATAATCGACCATCGCGCTCGCGACGGCCGTGTCCTGCCCGAAGCAGCGTGAAAGATTGGCTGCGACATTGTACTCCCCACCTGAGACATGGATCTGGTACATGTCGGCGAAACCGAAGGGAATGATGCCTGGATCGAGCCTGGTAACGAGGGCTCCCAGAGCGAGGAAATCGAGGGAATCAGCCTTTTTGGGCGGAATTTTTAGTGCAGCCATTTTTTGCCTCCTTTAGACGCTGTAAGTAGACGCGGCGGTCGATCCACCGTGTCCTGTCCAATTTGTATGGAAGAATATGCCCCGCGGCTTGTCGATCCTTTCGTAGGTGTGGGCGCCGAAATAATCGCGCTGCGCCTGAAGAAGATTGGCGGGAAGAATCTCCGTCCTCATGCCGTCGTAATACGAGAGCGCGGAATAGAGCGCTGGGGCCGGGATTCCGGAAATCGCGCATTCCGCCACGACTTTGCGCCAGCTGTCTTGATCCGCCGCGAGTTTTTTGGCGAAAAAAGGCGCCATCATCAGATTTCCGAGCTTTTCGTCGGCGTCGAACGCTTCCTTGATCTTGCCGAGAAAAGCGGAGCGGATGATGCAGCCCCCTCACCAGATGATGGCGATCGAGCTGAAATCCAAGGTCCAGCCATATTCTTTCGCGGCTTCTTTCATCAGGAGGAAGCCCTGGGCATACGAGACGACTTTCGCGGCATAGAGGGCAGCGCCGAGATCGGCGATGAAGGCTTCCCGGTTGCCATTGAAAAGCTTCGCCGTCGGCCCGCCCAGAATCCGCGACGCGGCGACACGATCGTTCTTGGCCGCCGAAAGGCAGCGGGCAAAAACCGATTCGCCAATGAGGGTAAGGGGAACCCCAAAGTCGAGAGCAGCGATCCCCGCCCACTTCCCCGTCCCCTTTTGCCCTGCCGTATCGAGGATTTTCCTGACAAGCGGCTGGCCATCCTCGTCCTTGAACTTGAGTATGTCCCTGGTGATTTCGATGAGATATGAATCGAGGTCTCCCGAATTCCATTCGGCGAAGACCTGGCTCATCTCGTCTTCCTTCATGCC
>Ga0172379_10001105_pt1 | contig 57866 bp, 38 predicted proteins | sample GrowelOW334metaG_FD_119756 | JGI IMG/M metagenome (GOLD analysis project Ga0172379, IMG submission 119756) | Groundwater microbial communities from an aquifer near a municipal landfill in Southern Ontario, Canada - Groundwater well OW334 metaG | ecosystem: Environmental > Aquatic > Deep... | reverse complement strand
ATGTTTGAAGACGGCGCCGAGCCAGCCGGCCTGGGTGTGGCATTGTGAACATGTTTGCGGATAGCTTCGCGAGACATGGTTGGGCGCGCTCTGGTAATTGGCCAGGTGGCAGGAGACGCAGTTCGTCATGGAGGCCGAATGTTTGAAGACGGCGCTTTGCCAGTTGGTCTGGTTATGGCACTGGGAACATGTTTGCGGATAGCTTCGCGAGGCATGATTAGGCGCGGCCTGGTAATCGGCCAGGTGGCAGGAGACGCAGTTGGTCATGGAAGCCGAGTGCTGGAAGACCGCTCCGAGCCAGGAGGTCATATTGTGGCACTGGGCGCAGGTCTGCGGATAATTCCTGGCGGCATGGCCGGGCGCAGTCTGATAATCCGCCAGATGGCAGGAGACGCAGTTCGTCCCTGCCGGGGGGTGCGTAAAGGTCGCTCCGGTCCATTTGGTCTGGGTGTGGCATTGGATGCAGTTTTGCGAATAGTTCTGTGAAACATGGTTGGGCGCTTTCTGATAATCCGCCAGGTGGCAGGAAACGCAGTCGGTCATGGAAGCCGAATGCTTGAAGACGGCGCCAAGCCAGCCGGTCTGGGTGTGGCAGTCGGCGCAGGTTCTCGGGTAGTTCCTGGCAAGGTGGTTAAGCGCGGCCTGGTAATTGGCCAGGTGGCAGGAGACGCAGTCGGTCATGGAAGCCGAATGCTTGAAGACGGCTCCCGTCCAGCCGGTCGTGGCGTGGCACTGTGAACAGATCCGGGGATAGTTCCGCGAGACATGGTTCGGCGCGGCCTGATAGTCCGCCAGGTGGCAGGAAACGCAGTCGGTCATGGAGTCGGAGTGTTTAAAGACCGCCGGCGTCCAGCCGGCCTGGGTGTGACACACCGAGCAAACCTGCGTGTAGTTCCTTGCGGCATGGTTCGGCGCCGCCTGATAATCCGCCAGGTGGCAGGAGACGCAGTTTTCCGTGCCCGCGTCATGTTTAAAAACCGCTCCCTGCCACTTGTTCTGATCATGGCATTTTCCGCAGGTTCGCGGATAGCCGCCGGCGGCGTGTTTGGGCGCGGCCTGGTAATCCGCCAGGTGGCAGGAAACGCAGTCGGTCATGCCTGGAGAGTGCCTGAAGAGGGCTCCCGTCCAGGAAGCGGTCCTGTGGCAGGCGGCGCAATCGCGGGAAAAACCGGAAGCGGCGTGATTGGGCGCCGCGGCGTATTCGCTCCGGTGGCATTGGTAGCATTCCCGCGGGACGCCCCGGAAATCCCCGGATTCCGCGCGGATATGGCATTGGTTGCAGCTCAGGACCGAGTGCATGCCCGTAAGGGGGAAGCGGGTGCGGGCGTGGTCCGCCACCTGGCGGCCCTGTGTGGTGCGCAATTCCCAGGAATCCTGGCCGTGGCAGCGCTTGCAGTCGCGGCCCATGGCTCCTTTGTGAGGATCTATATGGCAGCCGGCGCAGCCGCGCGCCGCGAAGATCTTTACCGGGCCGCGGTCGTTGTGGCAGCGCAGACAGGCCGCTTCGGTATGCGCGCCCTCCAGGGCGTATCCGGTTTCTTTGAAGTGGTCGAATTTAAAATCAGGACGCAGGACATCCCAGCGTCGGGCCACATGGCAGAGCGAGCATTTGCGCGGAAAAGTCGTGTGCGGCACCAGCGAGCCCCAGTCCTTGTTCCAGCGCAGGGGGCTGAGCGACTCTTTTTTACCGGCGGTCCCCATTTTCGGGGAGGGAGGCTTTTTGCGGCGTTCTTCCTCCATCGCCGCGCCTGCGCCTGCGCCGGCTTTATCGAACGTCCAGGCCTGACCGGAGTCGGCGGGGACGACATTTTTATTTTTAAGTCCGGCGGCCGAGGCCTGCCGCTGCGCCGGGGCCGCCGCGAGCATCGCTATGGCCGGTAAAATAAGAAAAAACCGGGCCGCCGCATAGCGCGGGTTGTTTTTATTCGACGCGGTTTTGATCAAAAAATCCAGCGGCAAAATTTTCACCTCGTAGACGTCCGGCTCCGGACGGGAGACACAACTGTATAATATTTAATAAACAGGTTCAATATCAGGCGGCGGCCCGGTGCCGGATGCGGAGCCCGGCCGGAATGCGCGGTTCAGCGCGGCGCGGCGTGGCAGTCTTCGCAGGAATGCTTGAGCGGTTTGTAGAGGGTTACGCGGCGGCCGTCCGGGGTAAGCGCCGGCGGGTGGCATTCTTTGCAGGCGACGCGGGAGTGGGCCGCGCTTAATTTGAAGCCGGACATCGTGTTGTGGTTGAAGACGGTCCTTTTCCACGAGGCGCTGTCGCGGTGGCAGTTCTCGCAGGTCGTCCTGCCCGCGCGGCGGAATTGTCCGGCGTGCGGGTCTTTATGGCAGAAAGCGCAGTCCTTGCGGGTCCCGGCGTAGCGCACGGCCTTTAACCCGGAATCGCGGATATGGCAGTCCGCGCAGCCGGCTTTGGCATGCGCGCCCAGCAGCGGATAGGCGGCCGCGTGTTCCGCGGCCGTAAAATGGGCGGGTTTAAAAGCCGTTTCATTATGGCAGTCCAGGCAGCCGCGCCTGGGGAATTGTCCGGCGTACGGGTCTTTATGGCAGGCTGCGCAGTTCTTCTGCGCGCGCGGGCGGCCGCCGGCCGAATGCCGTTCGGCATAAGGCCTGGCGGGGTCGTGGCAGCCGCGGCAGGGGGTCAGTTCATGGGGTTTCTCCAGCCGGAAGCCGGTCTCCAGGTGAAAGGCTTTCGTCATGCGCGCCCTGGCTTTGGTCCAGGGCGCCGCGCGGTCCGTGTGGCAGGTCCGGCATTGCGCGCGCCAGTCCGTCCTATGCGGAGAGGCATGGCAGTCATGGCAGGATTTCCCCGCCACGGCGCCGAAGATCTTTCCGGAAGCCTGCGCCGTGTCGCGCTGTTTGTGGCATTCGGCGCAGGATACGCCGGCGTGGGCGCCGCTCAGCGGGAAGAACTTGTCATGATCGAAGTTCCGTGCCGGCTTGAATTTGTCCTGGGTGTGGCATTTGGCGCAATCGGAAGCCCTGCCTCCCGCGTGCGGGTCCTTGTGGCAGAACACGCAGGCCTGGCTCAGGCCCAGGAAGGTCATGGAACGGTTAGTTTTCCGGAAGCGCGGCAGCGAGAACGGCGGGGCATGTTTTACATGGCATTCGGCGCAGGCCAGCTCGGAGTGGCTTCCTTTCAATGAAAATACGGTATGGGAGTGTTTGAAGGTTTCCGGGCCGCGGGCTAAGGCGCCGGGCACGGCGCCGCCCCAGGAAACCTTGTTTATCATGGCGAACTCCCTGCCGTTGTGATCCGAGTGGCAGGCGGCGCAGTTGCGGACCCTGTCCGCTATGGTCCGGCCGTGGTAGCCTTTGAGTTCCGAGAGCTCGGCGCCTATCTCGGAATGGCAGGACAGGCAGCCCGCCGTCAGTCCCGCGGCGGAATGGCATTTGCGGCAGTTGCCTATAAAAGAAGAGCCGGCCGCGGCCTCGTGCGGGGCGGAAAGTTCGCCGGGGGAGGAACGGAATAAAAGCAGCGACGCGCCGAGGGCCGCTGCTAGGACGGTCCCGAACACAAGAGGCGCGTAGCGGTGCTTCAGGATCATGGCGGGGGAAGTCCCAAACCGCCCAGGCTGACGGCCACCAGCACATGGAAGACGGCGAAAATTATCATCACTATGGAGAACCAGCGATGTAAGAAGCGCCAGACCCGCATAAGTTCCCGCAATTCGTGGTAGCGGGCCAGCCATCGTTTTTCGCGCAGGAAGCGATGGGCCAGCAGCAGCGTCACGGCCGTCGAAGCCGCCATCCGGGGCGCGGCCAGGACGGTCCGGCGCAGGTTCTCGAATTCCAGCGCTTCCTCGCGGTCCGAGTTCAGCACCGCTGTCAGAGCCGAGATCACGCCGCTCTGCGCCGCGGCGTCCGGCCCTTCGGGGGGCGCTCCGGGCAGGTCTACGCCTTGCTCGCTCAGCGCCCGCCGGTGCTCCTCTATGGCTTTTTCCAGCTCGCCCAGTTCAAGTTCCCGGCCTTGGGGGGAGCGGGGTACGCGCGTGTAAATATAGCGCCCCGCTATGCCGCTGAGCGCCACTACCACAAGCGAGATAAGCGCCAGGGCGGCCATGGGGTTGCGCAGCAGGAAGGAACTGTGGAGCAGCACGAAAAGAGTTCCTGTGATCCCGGTGAAGACATGCAGGGACATCCAGGATCTGAGGCTGCCGGGCCAGTCCCAGCGCACCAGCGAACTTCGCACCAGGTAGGACAGGCTGAGGATAATAAGGGCGAAACCGGCGATGCCGTACGCCAGGCCGAGAGTGCCGGAGGGGCGCAGCCGGGAATGTAATTCGCTCAGCGGCCTTTGGGCCGCAGGGAGAAGATAATAGGACCGGCCAAGCCACGCCGCCAGAGCCAGTCCCGCCGCGCAGAGCGGACCGAGAATCATGAAGACGGTGGAAGCGGCGCCGCGCTCGGAAGAATTCACGGTTTTTCCTTTTTTGCCGGCATTTTGTTCTCTACCGCCGCCGGTTCCGGCGCTTTGCCGAATTTTACGCCGATTTTTTGCAGCAGCGGAAAAGGCGGGTCTCCTCCGGCGCAGACGAAGACCCAATCCACGCAGAGTACGGCTTTCCCCTCGCCGCCGGGTCCGCAGGCGAGCATCGTCACCTTGTCGGTTTCGATACATTTGACCTGGGAGGACAGGATAAGGTGCAGGCGGTTCTCCGCCACGGCTTTTTCAAGGCGCTCCTTGTTGCGGCCGGTCAGGCGCGAAAATTCGTTCCTGCGGTGGGACAGCACCACATAAGTCCCGGGCTGCGCGCATAAACCAAGGGCCGCTTCCACGGCGGAATTGCCGCCGCCGACCACCAGCGCTTTCTGGCCCCGCAGGGCCGCGGCGTCGGCCAGCTCATACAGTACGCGCTCGGATTCTTCCCCCGGCACGCCCAGCTTGCGCGGCATCCCCCTGCGGCCCAGGGCCAGGACCACGAAACGGCTGGCATATACGCCTGCGGTGGTTTTGGTTTCAAGGATGCCGTCCACAGGCGTTATCATTTCGACGGCCTCGTTTATCCGGATCCTGATCCCGTGTCCGCTTACCACCGAATCCCACATTTTAAGCAGGTCTTCCTTGAGATATTCGTTTTCCCTGATCCGGCCGTAAAGCGGCATTTCCACGGCCTGCACCAGGGTGAGCTTGCGGCGCGGATATTTACGCACCGTGCCGCCCACATCGTCCAGGCTTACGGCGGCATAATCAAGCCCCAGTTCCACCGCCCGGAAAACGGCCGAGAGGCCGGCGGGGCCGGCGCCGACTATGAGGAGGTCGCGCACGCCCGGGAGCTTCGGCGCGGGTTCCGCTTTCAGGCGGCGGGCGATGTCGTCTACGGCCGATTTACCCTGTATTATGGCGTTCTTGACCAGGGCCATGCCGCCCAGCTCTCCCGCTATGTATAAGCCCGGCACGCTGGATTCCAGGTTGGGGCCCAGCACCGGGATGTCGGGGCGCTGTGAAACATCTCCCAACCCCACGGTTATGGCGCAGACCGGGCAGGCGGCTTCGCATTTGGCGCAGCCGATGCAGTGGGAGGCGTGGACCACGCGGGCGAGACCGGAGACCACGCACAGGACATCGCCCTCGTGGCAGGCGAGGACGCAGCTGCCGCAGCCGATGCATTTGTCCGCATGGATATGGGAATGCTGGGCCACGGCCTTATCGGCCCCGAGTTCTTTGGCCTCCTTAAGACCGGCGCGGAGCTTTATCTCGGCTTCGGCGTCGCGTTCCCGCTCCAGGCGGTGCTGCCAGAAGGCGATAAGGCCGAAAGCGGCGACGGCGGCGGTGACAACGGAGAAAGCAGCAAAATCCATGTTCTCTCTCTTCGGAAAGATGCAAGAGCGCGTGCGGCGGAATTTATGACGGCCGCCCAAGCCCATACACTAGGATTTTAGAAGTTTCCTGTCAATAAAACCCGCGTTAAAAAAAGTCTTGACAGCTTTCGCGTTTTATTTGGTAGGATATGCCGGAGAATCACAACGGCGTGGGTGAAGATGGTATTCGTTCGACGGAAATTCCAGGAGGCAACAATGCTTAAAAAATTGATCATCGGGCTCGCGGTATGCGCGTCCATGTCAGGCACGGCGGCGTTCTCTGCGGAAAGGACGGACTTCGACGGAACGGGAGTCGGCGGCGCGGTTGATACTCTTCAGGGAAAGCTTAACGCGACCAAGGTAGCCCAGGTCCCTGCGGCCAGGACCTTCACCATGGCGGCGGAGCCCAGGGTGTACGCCAAGGGGTTTATCAAGAAGGATCTTCCCGGTAAATACTGGAGCCATTTCAAATACAGCGATGTCAAGATCCCCAATGCGCTGGACCTGCGCCCGAAACTGACCCAGGTCGAGAATCAGGGTTCCTGCGGAAGCTGCTGGGCTTTCAGCCTTACCGCCACGCACCGCGACGGCCATGCGCTGGCCGGGACCGATCCGGGCCGCCTTTCCCAGGAATGGCTGGTGGATAACTCCACTTATGCCGCCGGCTGCCAGGGCGGCTACTTCGATTCGGCGAACGACTTTGTACAGCCCGGCGGACAGCCGCTCTGGTCGGCGTGTCCTTACAAGTCCGGATCCGGAAAGTGCGTCAGGGACCTTCCGTTGGCCGCAAAGATAAAAGGCTGGCATATGCTCGGCGAGCCGGGCAAGGGTCCGACCGTGCGCGAGATCGAGGCGTATATGACCAGTACCGGCAAGTCCATCTCCATCGGAGTGGCCGGCGGCGCCGGTGATTGGCAGAGTTATTCAGGCGGCGTTTACAACGCCTGTGTGACCGCCGAGATGGACCACATGGTGAACATAGTGGGCTGGGACAACGAGGGCGCCGCGTTCGACGCGAACGGCAATCTGCCCCCCGGCCAGGGCGTGTGGATCATACGCAACAGCTGGGGACGGTATTGGGGCGATAACGGCTACATTACCACCAAAATGACCGATCCTTCAGGCAACCGCTGCAATAATGCGGCGCAGGAAGCCGCCTACTTCGACTTTTAAAAGGCGATGATCAAAAAAAGCGCGGCGTACGGGATCTTCCGTACGCCGCGCTTTTTTTTGCGCGGGGCCCGTCCGCGGGCCGCCGCCGCGCCGTTATACCGCGCTTCTTACCGCCCAGCGGAGTTTGGCGCAGGAAGCGCGGGGGTTTTTATTCTGTTCCTCCGGCGAAGGGCGCAGACAGGTGGGGGCCACGCCTGAGTAGATCCCCCCGGCTTCTCCTCTGGCGAAAGATTTTTTCACTCTGCGGTCCTCTCCCGAATGGAAGGACAGGATCGCGGCTCTTCCGCCGGGTTTCAGGCACCAGGGAAGAGCCTCTAAAAAACGGTCCAAGACATTCAACTCCTCGTTCACTTCTATCCGCAGCGCCATAAAGACGCGCTGGAGCGACCGTTTTATGGAATTATCCGTTTCTTTTGAAGGGAGTTTCTCCAGGGCGGAGCGCACGAGGTTCGAGAGCTGCGTGGTGGTCGCGACCGCGGCCGGGCCGCTTTTAACGGCGCGCGCTATGGCCTCGGAGTGAGGCTCATCGGCGTTCTCTTCAAGCAGCTTCGTAAGCGCTTTGACATTTATCGACTTAAGCAGTTCCGAGGCGGGCGCTCCACGCGCCGGGTTCAGGCGCAGGTCCAGCGGCCCGTCCAGCTTGAACGAAAAGCCCCGCTGGGGATTGTCCAGCTGCATGGAGGAAACGCCTAGGTCCGCCAGGATAAAATCGAACCCGCCGCCCGCCTCCGGCAGAAGGCCCAGGATGCCGGCGAAGTTCATTTTCCGGGGGATAAAAACTTTTTCGGAAAAACCGAGGCCGCGCAGGCGCGCTTCCGCGCGCGGGAGTTCCAGCGGGTCCACATCCAGGGCGAACAGCCTGCCCCCCGGGCTTAGGCGCGCCAGGAGCTCAAGCGCGTGTCCGCCGAACCCCAGCGTGGCGTCCAGGCCGGTCTCGCCGGGCTTCGGGTCCAGGACCTCAAGGACTTCTTTTACGCAGATGGGGAGATGCATTCCGGCCGGCGTGCGGCCTTTAGCTATGATGTGCGCCACCTCACGGGCGTATTTTTCGGGGTTCAGCTCTTTATATTTCTCTTCGAACCGGCGGGGGTTCCTGCCGGAGTAGCGGACGCGGCGTTTATGGGGCTTCGGAGTTTCCTGCGGCCCCTGGGGTTCCGGTCGGTCGGGTTTCATCATTAAAAATTTTTGCGACAAAAATTTTTACAACACCCCGCTCTGAAGGGCAGGGGCACCTTGCAGTAAGCGCTATAAAGCGTCATGCTGCGACTATTATAGTGTACCTGCCGCCGCGAAATTTGTCAAACGCGAAATTTGCGGTGAAGTTTAGTTAATTGCTTTAATGATGCGGGTTGAAAGGTCGTGTCGCAACCATAAAACCGGCGGGAGGAAGAATGAAGACAGGCTGCGTTAATATTTTTTGGAGCGCTGCATGTGCGGTTCTTTTATCGGGCATGAGTTTCAACTGTCAGGCCGCCGGTGAGCGCGCGGCCGCTCCGGCCGTTTCGGCGCAATTATGGCTGACGAAGACCGACGGCTCCGTATTGTTCCGCAAACAGCCGGATTTGATCCGGTTCCTGCCTTCCGCCGAGCTCTCATCGGCGACCATAAAGATAGAGCCGCTGACGACCTATCAGAAAATGGACGGTTTCGGCTGCGCCCTTACCGGCGGCAGCGCGCAGCTGCTCAACAGTATGCCTGAGGCGGAAAAAGCGAAACTGCTCCAGGAGCTGTTTTCGACCGGGGAGGAGGCGATAGGAATCAGTTATCTCAGGATCAGCGTAGGAGCCTCGGACCTGGACGAAAAAGTGTTCTCATACGATGACCCCTTGTCTGGTAAGGATGATCCCTCGCTGGCGGGTTTCAGTATCGCCCCCGATAAACAGGCCCTTATCCCGATACTTAAGCGGATCCTCGCGATCAACCCTGAAATTAAACTTCTAGCCTCTCCCTGGTCCGCGCCGGCATGGATGAAAACCAACAGGCAGGCCAAGGGCGGCTCGCTAAAGACCGAATATTACGGGGTTTATGCGCGATACCTGGCCGAATACATAAAGGCGATGCGGCTGGAAGGGATCGAGATAGACGCTCTCACCATACAAAATGAGCCGCTGAATCCCGATAACACCCCCAGCATGTTCATGCCGGCGGAGACCCAGGCGCTTCTTATTAAAAAATACCTGGGCCCCGCGTTCAAGAAGGAAGGCATAAAAACAAAAATAGTGCTTTATGATCACAACTGCGACCGGCCGGAATACCCGCTGGAGATCCTGGCCGACAGGCGGGCCAGGGGCTACATAGACGGCTCCGCTTTTCATTTATACGGAGGGAAACTGGAGGCAATGTCCGAAGTGCATAAAGCGTATCCCGATAAAAATATTTATTTTACCGAGCAATGGGTGGGCGGGCCCAGTAATTTCGCGGCGGATCTGAAATGGCATCTGGGGACGCTTGTCGTGGGCGCGGTAAGGAACTGGAGCAAAACCGTCCTGGAATGGAATCTGGCCTCGGACCCGGAGTACAAACCCCATACCGAAGGCGGGTGCGACAAATGCCAGGGAGCTCTGACGATAGGCCCCGGCATTTTAAAACGCGATGTGGCCTATTATGTCCTTGCGCACACCGCCAAATTCGTAAGGCCGGGGTCGGTAAGGATCGCGTCCAACCTGCTGCCGTCCCTGCCCAACGCCGCTTTCAAAACGCCTTCGGGAGCGATAGTCCTTATCGTTGTGAACGAAGCTTCCGTTCCCGCCGAATTTAAGATCCGGTATCAGAATAAAACCGCGGCCGTAACCCTTCCTGGCGGCTCCGCCGGGACTTATGTGATCGGCGGGTAATAAAACATCGTCTCACGGCAGTTTATTCGCCTTCGAAAAAAACGATGAACCGGTCGATGTATCTGGCGTAATGCATGGCCGTATGCAGATGCCCGAGGGTCGAGTGGATCACCGCGGGGTATCTGCCGTACCTTCCTTCCTTGGGCTTTGAGAAGGCGTTGTAAAGTTTTTCCTGATAGGCATCGGGGACGAACTGGTCGTCGTGGCTTATCACCATTATGAAATCTTCGGGGTTTCTCAGGCGCCCGAAATCCAGGGGGTCTACGGTCATCGCTTTTTCCATATAGGCCCTGAACTCCTCCAGGCTGGAGATCCCCTCGGCCTTCATCCTTTCATTTCTTGTGCGTTCGGGCGGAAAAAAATGCGTGTCGGTTATTATTCCGGGGATGTCTCCGCCTCCCGAGATCTCCCCGGCTTTTTTGATCCGCAGTTCGACCCCGAACAGAAGGGCCGTCCTTATCCCGCCCATGCTTATCCCGAAAGCGTAGAGTTTTTCTTTATCGACCTCCGGGAATGTTTCAAGCAGATCCACGCACATTCTTCCGGTTATGGCTTCCCTTATAAAAAGGTCGCTTAGTTTGTCCAGCGGGCGGTTCTCATCGGTGAGCGATTCGCGCGTATTAATGATCGCCGCGTTATAGCCCTTTTTGGCGAAATGCCTGGCGGCCCAGTCGCTTATCGACCTGTCACCGGTGAAGTGCATCGATATTATGACCGTCGGGCGGGGGCCCGGCAGATAGGTTTTGTAGTAGGTGTAGCGCTGCTTGAACACCCCGATCTGGCGCAGGGGGTCCCTGATAAGGAGCTCGATCGGTTCTACGGAGTAGCCATGGTGGGCGGCGGCGTGATTCCTTGTGACATAAAGCATGTCCGACTTCCGGTAGTCAAAGAGTTTAAGCTTTTCCAGGATAGGGTCCGTGGATGCGGTTATGCCGCTTCTTGTTTCGACCGGGGGCAGGGGGACGGCAAGCTCCGTTCCTGGGGCGGAGACTAGGCCCTGTTCGAAAGCGGTCCCCGCGTATAGAAGAGGGGGCATGGACGAGAGTGAAATGATGGTTAAAAGTGTTCCTATTACCCTGGTCATACGGGTTTCACCAATCCTGAAAAATTCATGGAGAGCTCCGGCACGATACGGCATAGGCCGCGATTTAAAGCCGTGTCCTCCGCGTATAGTGTACCCGGAGCTCATGGAACAGGCATGGGTACAAAGGGTTGAACGATCCGGTCTTTGGGCCTATAAAATTTTTGCGGCAAAAATTTTTACCATGTCCCCCCCTGAAGGGCGGGGTTGCCTTGCGGTATGAGGGAGTTTGGCTGTTGAGGTTCGCCCACCTTCGGCAGACTATGATTCGAAGTCGCCGGCTCGGTCTCCTCACTACTCAGTTGCTGTTCCGGCGGCGGCCTGCCGTGGATCATAATACCCGAAACAGTATGGGTCCAATAACTATCGGGTTATGCCCTTTAGACTCTTTGCGGAACCGGTGGTTTGCGCTAAACTCTATTCGTTACGAAAATAGATGCATAAGGAGAAATACTTATGACGAAACAGTTAACAAAAAGAATCTTCACCGCGCTGGCGGGACTTTCTCTGGCACTGGCCGTGAACGCGGCTGCGGTGGATGAAAAAGGCCTGACCTGCGCTTACGGCATACCAGGTTTAAATGAGTCGGATCCCGAAATACTTCTGGGCGTTTTCCGGGTGGAAGTGCCTTTCAAGGCCGGGACGGAACTCCTGTCGGATTCGGGATTAAGCGTGCTGGATTTTGATAATCATACCGAAACGCAGGTGTCTATCGTATCGCACCAGCCCACGGCGAGACAACTGTACGCTTTCACAGTCGCCGAGCCGGCGGTGGATTCCATCAAGGTTTCGGTCTCCAGCGAATCATTTAAAGGCAAGTATGCGGGAGTGCCGGAAGAGCTTGCCAAACAGGCGGTCGCTTCAACCGCCGCTTTTGTCTTCGCGAACGGGGTCAGCGAGGATTTGCCCGGTCTTTGCTTTGTGGTAAAGTCGCCGGAGATTCCCCGGCCAGTTGGAACATTCTTTATCCGGCCTCGATAAGCGGTTGGGAGCTTGTCTGGCATTAGGCTTTTAGCCATATCTGACCCGAAAGGCCCAAAAATATATAGGTCTAAATATCAGCCAAATTGGAACTATCAGCCCTGTCGGATCACCGTGGTTTGCCTTAAACTATAAGCGTCGGCGAAATGTGTGAATTTGGAGGAGCGCGGCGTGTCGCCGCCGGCGTCGGAAGGGCGGAAAATGCGGTGTTAAACCAGTATGGAGAGGAGAACTTATGAAAAAAATACTTATGATGGCTGTTCTTATAGGGGTGACAGGCGGAGCATATGCGTATGACCTCAACGATGCGGCCGCTGTGAATGCCAAAACATTGGAAGCGCTGGTTCCGGCAAAGACCCTGCCTGAAGCGGATAAGATCGAACTGGCGGATCCCAACCTGAAAGCATGTATCGAGATCTATTCCGCCGATTCCACTGTCAGTGATGTGGCGGCTGTTTGCGGCGAGAAGACGATGAATTTCGACTTCACCGCCAAAGAGTTCAAATCGTGCTACAAAAAGAGCGGCTCCAGGCTCAGCAGCCCCGGCGCCGCAGCGGATGCTTGTATAGCAAAGAGCGAGGCCGCCGAAACGGTGAGAAATATGAAGACATGTATGAAGATCAACTCCCAGTATAGCGGTTCCTTCGGCAGCGCGGCAAGTCTTTGCGCCATAAAGACCAAGGAATTCGATTACTATGTCAACTTTAAAGCGTGTCTCAGTATGTACGCCAAAGAAGCCGACGCGGAGGGTGTTTGCATCCGGAAGATGCAGTAACTCGGCTTCCTGAATGGAGAAAACGAAAAGGGCTTCCCGATGATCACGGGAAGCCCTTGCTGTTTATCGATCGTTATTTCAGGTGCTTTGAAATAATACCGGCCAGCTCGAACATGTTCACCTGCGGTTTGCCGAAAAGTTTCAGCAGCTTCTCGTCTGCGTTGATATTCCTCTTGTTTGTCTTGTCTTGCAGGCCGTTCGCCTTTATGTAGTCCCACAGTTTCTTTATCACTTCCGTCCTCGGAAGGGGGTCGTTCCCCACCACGGCGGCAAGCTCGGCGTCGGGCTGAAGAGGTTTCATGAATTTAGGATTTGCCATTTTAGTCTCCTTTATAGCTGCTATAGGTCGTCTGGCTGCAGGTTAAGGGCTCGCGGCTCGTTACCGGGTCCCGAGCCTTCAGCCGCGACGGTACTTGCCGCAGCCTGTCCCCATAAGCAGCTAGTTAGATACTACCAAATTCTCCGCCGTTTTGCCGATATTTTTATAAACCGTCTTCCACATCGTCCCTCTGGAATTTTGTATAGTTGAAATTTTATGCAGGGAATTTATCCGCAGGTCCGTTCAGGGAATACAAGGCGCCTGGCCCTTATAGGGGCCGGCGGTTTTTTGCTTAGTTTTATTTCCAGCTTTTTTATAGTGTTTTCTTGCTCGCTTTTTTTAAAAACTCTGGGCGCGACGGCGCTTCCAGGGTATTATATCGTCTTAAACCTTTTGTCGGCGTTTCTGGGGGCCTGTCTTTTTGCAAGGGATTCTTCCGGGGTGGCCGGACTCCGGATCTCAAACGCTTTATTGGCGGCATTTTGCCTGGCGGCCGGTTGCGTATATTCTCCCGGTAATAAGCCTCTCATCTTTACGGCGTATCTGGCCGTCATGCTTTTTCAGATCTATTCGCTGATCTTTTACTGGAACCTTATCTGCCACAGTCTGAGCATGTCCGAAATAAAAAGGTTTACGGGCGGCATAACGGTATGGATCATGCTGGGTTCCATAATAGCCGGGTTTGCGGTAAAGCCGGCGATGTATATCTTTTCCGAAAGAGAGATCTTTCTGCTGGGGGCTGCGCTGATCCTGCTTTTTACGTTTACGCTGGAGGCGCTGTCGGCGGGGTTCGGGCTAAAAAAAGAGAGGGAGGCCCCTCCGATGCGGAAACCGGCTCTGCGCGAACTGCTCGGCGCGGATCTGCCGGGCCTGCTCGGCTTTTTTACATTCGGTTTTTGCGTTATCCGGTATCTTGCGGAGTACCAATTCTCGCTCGGCGCCGCGCAGCGTTTCTTGGGCGCGCGCGAACTTTCCGGTTTTTTGGGAGAGTTGCACGCTGTCACAAGCTGCGCGATCCTGCTCTGGCAGACGGTTTTTGCCGGCAGATTTTTCGGCGTCTGGCCGGCGGCTGTTTCATATTGGGTGATAGCCGCGGTCTGTCTGGTCCTTTCAGCCTCGGTTTCCGTCCGGCCCGAGTTCGCGCTGCTCGCGGCGTTTAATTATTCCGCGATATTTTTCACTAAAACGCTTAAGAGCCAGGCGCAGGTCGTTTTTTTAAAGGCGGTCCCGGCCGGGGCCAGGTCGCGGGCCAATTTTCTGCTGGGCGGTATTGCGCAGTCCGTTTCCGTGGCGGCCGCCGGCCTGCTGATATTATTTTTAAATCATTTCGGTTTCAGGCTCAGGGCTTTTTTTATCATAGCGTTCCTCCTGTCGGTCCTGCTGGTCCTGGTAAGCGCCAGACTTAACAAAGCGTATATCCACATGCTGTTAAGAAGCATCAGCCCCGATTTTCTGATCCGCTCCGGCGGGCTTAATTTGTTCTCCGGCCTGACAAGCCGCCGCGGCGCGTGGAAAACCAGGAACAGGCGCCTCTATATCCTTAACGCTCTTGAAACCCTGAAAACCGGGGGGGCGCCCCTGGCTCTTGTCAACGCCCTTAAAACGCTCTCGAACCTGGACTCGGCCGATTCCGTCGCCAGTATAGCTCCTTTTATGAGGCATCCGAATGCCTGGGTAAAAAGCGCCGCGATCCTGGCCGTTCTCAGGCTCGCGCGGGAACCGGCGCAGGCCTCCAGGGCGCGGGAAGCTCTTTCGGAGATGGCCGCCTCCGCCGGAAGTTTCACCAGGGCGCTGGCGGCTTCGACCGGGAAAAAGCTGGAATTGAAAATGTTCGACCCGTATCTGGAAACTTTCCTGGACGACGAGGATCTTGAGGTGAGAAGGGGCGCGCTGGTGGCGGCGGCGCGGCTTGAAACCCCGTCGCTTATCCCGGTTTTTAAACGCATGGAGCTAAAGGCTGAGAATGTCTCCCTGCGGCCGCTGCTGGCGCGCGCTTTATCCCGCGCCAGAGGCTTCGACAGCCGCCTGCTCGCCTCCCTTGAGAAACTGCCGGATAAATACCGGGCCAGGGCCAGGCACATACTTCTGTTTATCAGCGGCGAGGGGCCTTTTTCCCTCGCGGTACGGGCGCTGACCCGGCTTGACCCTCCGCTGGCGGTGATAGTTTTAAAAGTCCTCAGGGACCATGGCGGGAACAGCAGGGTGTTGGCGGTTTTGCGCGCCTGTATGGCGGATAAACGGTTTTCGCTGGAGCCTGTGATAGCGGCCTCCGTCGGTTCCCGGCCCGTCGCGGCGACTATGCATAATATTTTTGACGACCTGGCCGCGCATTGTCCGCGGCAGGAGGTCTATGCCGATCTTTCCGCTTTTCTGGAGAGCGGTCCTGGCGGAAGGAAGGAGAAGGAAAAAACGGAGAAACTTTTTTCCCTGGTGTTGAATTATGTCCTTGGCTGGAAAACCGGGGAAGAGGTCAGGGCGAAACTGATGGGGCGGGGAGAGACCGGCGAACTGGCCAGGGAGATCATAGAATCCTCGGTCCAGGACGCGCGGATCAAAGAGCTGGTCTATAAACTCCTGCGCTCCCAGCCGTCCGCCGCGTAATTTAAAAAAATAAAAATTTTTGCGGCAAAAATTTTTACCATACCACGCCCTTTAGTCCGGAGTTGCCTTGCGGTAAGAGAGAGTTTTGCCGTCGCAAGTATTAAGGGAGAAAGAAATTTACAACTCAATCTCCGCCGATAAGTTCCCTGAATTGGCCGGATGAAAGGGGGATATCCGCCGTCACCGGACATTCTATTCCGATCACATTTCCGGCTGCGTTTTTAAGGCTGATGATCGTAGACATGGAGCCTTGGCCCCCGAAAAAAGATGCAAGATAGGAGATCCTGCTGATCGTAAAAGCGCTGTCCGGGGTTAATTTCCGGGATCCCGTGACCTGAGCTATACAGGTGAACGCGCCATGCTCCAGCGATATGGGCTGGAACCCTCGGGCATTTAAAAGAGCGGCCCTTTTGATCTTAACGATCCGGCCCGCTCCATAATCATTCTGCATGGGCGAATAATCCTTCAGGTAATTTCCCTTTGAAACAAATTCATCGTGGAGTAATTTCCGCAGGCTGCCGCAGCCTCCGAGATACCGGGTGGCCAGGGGGAACCGTCCGGCCATTACAATGCAGGTCTGGGCCGCTTCCTCCGCGGCGCATTCCTCGTGTTCTCCCAGCAGGTGGGCGAATTCATGGATAAGAATATGCGCCTTGAATTGTTCTTCAAAAAACGGGGTGCAAAGGAAAATGTTGTTCCCCGCCCTTGACGCCACGGTCGGAGAGCCGTCGGCGTTCTGTTTATAGCAAGCGGCTTTATATAAGCCAAGTCCAGCGTTCCCCATTAGCCGGTAGTCGTCAAAATATGAAAAGATCTCCGAAGAGCCGTTTGTGCGGCCGAGCACGGCTTTTAACGCGGTTATCAGGCCGCCGTAGGTTCTAAAGTTTGCGGAAAGCATGGGGCGTTTTTGCGAAAGCGCGTCGCCGTTTTTTTCGGCCAGAGCGAGGATCTTCCCGGCTTCGGCCAGGGCTTCGTTCAGCATTTGTCCGCGGGTTTTCGGCTCGTTTACCGGTTCCACGGCAAAAAGACCGCCGGTAAAAATAAACAGGAGCGCCGCCGTTATCACCGATAGGTTCATGCGTATAGTTTACAGCGGGTTTTGCCGGACGTCATGGGTATAAAGGCCGCCTTATCAGTGGGACTATCGGGCCAGGGCCGGTTTTTGTATCATAATTGCGGGGTCATATGCGCGGAGCCTTTGTTAAATTTTGAAATAATTAAAAATCTTTGCGGCAAAAATTTTTACCATACCCCGGGGTAAGAGGGACAAATTATGAAACAGCATTGGAAAAGAAGGCAGTGCAGGCCGTCCGCCGGCGGCCAGGCCTCCGTAATAGAAGGCGTGATCCAGCATCATGGGCGGTTCGCATTTTTACTTGCGGAAACCGAGGGCGGTTCCGACGCTTTTCTTCGCGGGCGCGGGCTTGATCTGGCTATGGACGGAGACCGGGTGCAGGCGCGCGTGCGCCGCGAACCCGGCGGCCGGTTTTCCGGAGAAATAATAAAGGTGGTGAAGCGCGCCCGCACCTCCATTGTCGGCATTCTGAAGCCTGTGCCGCGCGGCTGGACAGTGTGTCCCGAAAAGGGTTCGGCGCCGCCGGCGCAGGTCACCGGCTTTGCGCCTAAAATAACGCCCAAAGAAGGTTTTTTTGCGGTGCTTGAAATTACCCGCTGGCCCACCACAGGCGTCGGAGCGTCCGGCCGCGTTATAGAAGTTCTGGGGGGGCCGGATGATACGCGCGCGCGCATTACTTCGCTCCTGAGGGCCCGGGGCATCGTGGAATCGTTCCCCAGGGAGGCGCTTGAGCAAAGCTCCGCGCTTCCTGCCAGGCTCCAGCCCGCGGATTGGAAAGGCCGCGAAGAATTGTTCCACCTGCCCATCGTGACCATTGACGGCGCGGACGCCAAAGATTTCGACGACGCGGTTTCCATTGAAGCGCTCGCGGGCGGGCTTATCCGCCTGGGTGTGCATATCGCCGCCGTGAGCCATTATGTGAAAACGGGCACCCCGCTGGACAAAGAGGCCTATGCGCGCGCCACCAGCGTTTACCTCCCCGACAGGGTGGTGCCCATGCTGCCGCCTTCTCTTTCCAATAATCTGTGCAGCCTGGTCCCGGACCAGGAACGGCTGACGCTTTCCGTATTCATGGATGTGAATTCAGCGGGCAGGGTGGCCGGGCGGCGCATGGCCGCCACCGTCATCCGTTCCTGCCGCCGCTTCACTTATGAAGAAGTGCAGACCCTGCTTGAGGGGGGGAAAGTGCCCGCCGTGCCGAAGGCCGCGGCCGAGGCCGTTCTGCGCATGGGAGCCTTGGCCGCGGTTTTGTATAAGCGCCGTGTGGACAGGGGCGCGCTGGATTTCGATCTCCCGGAATACAAGGTGGTTACGGACGCCGGGGGCAGGCCGGTGCGGGTGGCGCTGCGCCCCAGGCTGCAAAGCCACCGCCTCATAGAAGAATTCATGTTGCTTGCCAACGAAGCCATAGCGACCGAACTTATGGCGGCGAAGATGCCCTTCCTGCACCGTCGTCATGATGTCCCGGACCCGCTGAAGCTGAAGGCGCTGGCAAAAACGCTCGGCGAACTCGGCCTGTCCGCCGGGGGATTGCTGGGCGTGGACCCTCATAAAGGTTTGCAGGACGTGCTGGCGCGCGCGCAGGCTCACCCGCTGGCCGACATTATAAATTCTCTGATCGTGCGCAGCATGAGGCAGGCCGTTTACTCGCCTGAGTCCGCCGGACATTTCGGCATCGCCGCGAGGGCCTACGCTCATTTCACCTCGCCTATCCGCCGGTATCCGGACCTGATGGCCCATCGCGCGGTGGAAGCCCTGCTGGCCGGGAAAAAAGAAAACCATGCCGCCCTCCCGCTGACCGCGGCAGGAGCGCATTGTTCGGAACGGGAGCGGGCGGCCGCCGAGGCCGAGCATAAGGCCGTGGATATCCTGCGGGCGGAGCTCCTTAAAGATCAGGTCGGCTCTATAATGGACGGCAGAGTAACTTCCGTGATAGAATCCGGCGCCTTTGTTATGCTCGGAGATACAGGAGCCGAGGGTCTGCTGCGCGCCGTCCGGTTCAAGCCCGGAGATAAAATCAAGGTCAGGGTGGACGCCGTGGACACGGTGGAAGGCAAAATAGACCTTTCCCTCGCGGGTCCCGCCGGGCCGCGGCAGCCCGCCGCGCAGCAGCTGAACGCTCCCCGCATCCGTACGGATTCAAGACCAGCCGGGCGGCAAACGGCAAAAGCCGGGAATCGTTGGAGCGTTCCGCGCCGTAAAAAACGAAGACGCTGACCTTTCCTCTTCCAGCCGATAAACAGCGGCCCGCGGCCGGGCCGCCGTTTCTTTGTCCTCCATCCCCTGCGGCCCGGCCGCCTTTTGTATAATGTATACTGTTCCCTATGGACGCCTGGTAACCGGGGTAGTTATGTCCCGCGGACCCGAAAATAGTTGTTTTCGGGTGAAAACGAAACGACAGTACGCTGTCGGGCGCCGTTTGTATACTATAAGCAGTCAAACCGTGAATTTGGCGCGTCTCCGCCCGGGGCGGACCGGCGAAAAACCTTACTGGAGGATATTGATATGGGTAAAGAAGAAAAAGATAAAGCGCTTGAAATGGCGCTTTCGCAGATAGAGAAAAGTTTCGGTAAAGAAGCCATCATGCTGCTCGGCGAGAAATCGTCAAGGATCAAAATAGAGGCGCTGCCCACCGGCGCGCTGTCGCTGGACCTGGCGCTGGGCATAGGCGGGCTTCCCCGCGGCCGTGTGATAGAGGTCTACGGGCCGGAAGCCGGCGGAAAAACGACTCTGACCCTGCATATCCTGGCGGAAGTCCAGAAACGCGGGGGCATGGCGGCTTTTATAGACGCCGAGCACGCGCTTGACCCGATGTACGCCAAGCGCCTGGGAGTGAATATCGACAACCTCCTTATTTCCCAGCCCGATTCGGGCGAGCAGGCCCTTGAGATAACCGAGAAACTGGTCCGTTCCGGCGCCGTGGACCTTATCGTGATAGATTCAGTGGCCGCCCTGGTCCCCAAGGCCGAGATAGAAGGCGAGATGGGGGACCAGCATATGGGCCTCCAGGCCCGGCTGATGAGCCAGGCCCTGCGCAAGCTCACTTCGATCATGGCCACCACCAAGACCACGGTCATCTTCATCAACCAGCTCAGGCACAAGATCGGAGTCATGTTCGGCAGCCCGGAGACCACCCCCGGCGGCCTGGCGCTTAAGTTCTATTCCTCGGTCCGGCTGGATATCCGCAAGATCGAGACCATAAAACAGGGCGATGTGGTCACCGGCGCGCGCATCCGCGTAAAAGTGGTGAAGAACAAGGTCGCCCCTCCCTACCGGCAGGCGGAATTTGAGATGGTCAACGGCGTGGGTATTTCGGCTGAGGGCTGCGTCCTGGACATGGGCGTTGAGACCGGCCTTATAGAGAAAACCGGGACCTGGTTCATATACAAGACCGAACGCATGGGGCAGGGCAGGGAAAACGCCAAGATGTATCTTAAGACCAACCCCGACAAATATAAGGAAATAGAAGCCGAACTGCGCTTCCGCTTCCTGAACCCGGGCATGACCTCTCCGGCGGCCCAGGCGGAGGAGAAAACCGCGGGGGCGGTTGCGCCGGGCCAGGAAGAAAATCCTGCGGGCAAAAGATCCGACAGGTCCGAAAAAAGGGAAAAAGTCGGAAAGAGATAAGTGAAGAAATTAGCGCCGTGGGCGGCGGAGTTCTACCGGTATTTGTCCCTGGAGCGGGGCCTGAGCAGGAACACCTGCCTGGCCTACGCCGGGGACCTCGGCGCTTTTCTGGAGTATTGCGAGGCTTTGAAGCGCGACCCGCTGAAGGCGGATGCGCAGTCCGTCGAGGAATATCTCTGGTCGTTGAAGGCGGATAAGAACCTTAAAAGTTCCTCCATCTTCAGGAAGACGGAGGCTTTGCGGTCGTTTTACAGGTTCCTGATGCTGGAAGGAAAGCTCGCCGCGGACCCGACGCGGAACTTTAAGGCGCCCAAGATGCCGTCCCGCGTGCCGAAGTTCCTTTCCGAGCGCGAGATGGAAAAATTGCTCGCCTGCCCGGCTAGGGATAATTTCGCGCGGATGCGGACCGTGGCGGCCATAGAACTGCTGTATGCGGCCGGTTTGCGCATCTCCGAATTGCTGAGCCTGCGCCTGGAGGCCGTGAATCTCCAACAGGGCTGGCTGCGCGTTTTCGGCAAGGGGGCCAAAGAGCGCATCGTGCCGGTGCACCAGGCGGCTTTGGAGACCCTCAAAAAATATATGGAACTGCGCCAGGCGGTATTCGGCGGGAGGCCGGCGGCCGCGGAGATCTTCGTGAACCGTTCGGGCAAAAAAATAAGCCGGGTCCAGCTCTGGAAGGATATTTTAAAACTGGGCAGGGAGGCCGAGGTCCGGATGCCGGTGCATCCCCATCTTTTCCGGCACACCTTCGCCTCGCATCTGGTGCAGGCGGGCGCGGATCTGCGGTCGGTGCAGGAAATGCTGGGGCACGCGAGCCTTAACAATACGCAGATCTACGCTCATGTGGAAAAATCCGGCGTCAAGGCGGCCCACGAAAAATTCCACCCGGATAAATAAAATGATAGACGAGCATAACGATATTTTCGATTCCAAGATAACGCTGCACGACCGGCACCGGTTCGAGATAAAACTGGATATGGACCTGCCGAGGTCCTCCCGCACGGTCTATGAGCTTGAAAGTTATTTCTTCGTGCCGCGCGCCCTGAACATCGGCCCCAGCACCTACACCAAGGAAGATTTTTACAACACCAACCAGCGCTATATCCGGTTCAAGACGCCAAAGATCAGCCTGTCTAAACTTTGCGATCCCGGACTAGAGACCTCGCCTTTGAACAGGGTGAAGGCAAATCTGTCCAGGATCCTTTCGGGTTCCAATGATCCGGCCCTGGTGAAAATGGTCTACGATGAGTTCAAGCTCCTGGGCTGCGTTATCAGGGGCGAGATCCGGGACCATGTGAAGATGTTCTCCGCCGACCTGGAGACCTATGTCCCGCAGCCTCCGGAGCGGGGCGGGAAGCTGTTCGTAGGCGAGGGGCTTGAAAATTTCCTCGTCGACCTCAAATATCTGTGCGGCCGGATAGACGCCCTTAAAGCGGAAGCGCTGGCGCCGGCCGTGCCTGTGAAACTGAGGGAGACCTTCAAGTTCTTCGACGAGTATTTGAGCCTGATCCTTGAGGAATACCTCACTTCCCTGCTGGCCGCGCTGCGCCGGAACCCGGCGGCGCTGGCCGTGTTCGGGAATATCGAACAGGAACTGGCCGCCTTTGTTCTGTCGCAAAGCCGCTACCGCGCCGTCATGAACTACCCCTCCGTCCTCAGGGAGGGGGAGAACAATGAAGTGATAATATACAGGCGCGGCGTGCTTAAAAAATTCATTTCGAGCGTGCTATACCTTAAACCCGAGCTGGATGAATGGCAGACGCTTACCCAACTGCTCTTCGGCCTGGCCGCCGGCCTGGCGATGCTGTTCGCGGTCGCGGCCACCATTTACGCCCAGAACCGGTACACTATCAACAGCGTGCCGTTCGTGCTGGTGATAGTCACCAGCTATATCTTCAAGGACCGCATCAAGGACTGGCTGAAGCTCCTGTTTTCCAGGAACCTTACGCGCTGGCTCTCGGACAGGGAAATCAAGATCCTGGACCCGTACAACTCCAGGCAGATAGGCCTGCTTAAAGAGGCTTTTACCTTTATTTCGGAGGACGCCGTGCCGCCGGAGATCTCCCGCCTGCGCAGGATAGACGATATTACCTCGATAGACGAGGACGGCAAACCGGAACGCGTTTTCAAATATAAAAAGGAAATAGCCCTCTATCCGGAAAAGATCCGCATGGCTCACGACCGGCGCAAGGACCTTAACGATATCATGCGGTTCAACATCAAGGATTTCGTCACCCAGGCCGACGATCCCCGCGTGGATTACCCGTTCGTCGACCAGGCGACCGGCCGGATCCTGACCGCCGTCTGTTCCCGGGTCTACCACATGAATATGGTGGTGAAATACTCCTACACCGACGCTCAGGGGGTCGGAAAAGTGCATTTTGACCGCATCCGTATAGTTCTGAACAAGGAGGGCCTGGTCCGCCTGGAGGAAGTGAAGCTGGCCTGACGGAAATATAGCGCGGCTGGCCGCCGGACTAGTCGGCGGTGCAAAACGGGCCGAGGTCTTTTTAAGGAGCTTAACTTATGGAAATCAAAGCTGTAGGCATCATGGGCGCCAATTCCGTGGGCACGGGGCTTGCGGAGATCTTCCTGAAGCACGGATATCAGGTGCGGATCTACGATAATTTCAAGGACAGCCTGAACATCGCCCTGGCGAAGATAAGGTGGTCCATGCATCAGGCCGGCAGGGAGGACCTGATGTCAAGCATCGAAGGCATTCAGGACATCTCCAAGTTCAAAGGCGCCGATATCGTCATAGAAACTCCGGTCAAGGATCTGGAGGAGCGGAAGCTGGCCTTCTTCAAGCTTAAGGATTTTATAGAGCCCGGCTGTATCATCGCCGCCTCCTGCGCCGTTCAGTCGCTGAAAACCCTGATAGAGAACACGGAGCTTCCCAAAGAGAGGACGATCGGCTTCCACTTTGTCCGGCCGGTGCGCGTCAATGCGCTGGTGGAACTGGTGCGGATGGACGCCACCAAGGACGAATACCTGGACGCCGCCGTCAATCTTTTAAGAAAGATAGAGAAAGTGCCGGTCCTGGTAAAAGACAATCCCGGCCAGATAGTCGAGCGCCTGTTCAGGCCGTTCATCCTCAGCGCTTTTAAATTGCTTGAGGCCGGCAAGGGTTATCCTCATGAGATAGACCTAGCGTTCAAAGAAGTCGGCCAGCTGCCCGTCGGCCCGTTCGAGGCCGTGGATTTTATGGGCCTGGACATCGATTATAAAGCCACCCAGGATATTTACGAGGCGCTGGGCAAACCCGCGCGCCTGCTCCCCTCGCCCATGGAGCTGCGCCTGATACAATACGGACAGCTTGGCAGGAAATCCACGATAGGCTTTTATATTTATGAGGACGGCAGGATGGTGGGGGAAAATCCGATACTCTCCAATGTCGTGAAATACCTGGGTCTGAAGAAAGTTTCCAAAGAAGAGATCTTCGCCGAACTGCTGAGGCCTGTGATAGAGGAGGCCAGGATCCTGGCTTCCGAGATCATGGTTTCGGAGTATGACATCGAGACCGCCATGAAGCTGGCCATGGGCTGGCCCAAAGGCCCTTTCGCCTACAGCCGCGAACTGGGAAACCTCTTCGTAAAAAAACAGGTTTCCGAGTTCGAGAAGCTGGATTCCTATTGAGCAAAACACCGGTCTTGGCGGACCGGTTTAATCCATTTTGAAGATCTGGTTTTGGTAGGACATCAGCGTTTTCTCAAGGTCGATGTCATCGCCGGTTAAGCCCTTGTTAAGCGCCGTTACCGCGGTCTCCTTCACATCCGCTGTGGGGGCCGCGTCGGCTATTTTTACGATCGCCGCCGCCGTAGTGAGGCATTCGGTCCTGCGGGCGGGGTCCAGGCCGTTTGCAAGGGTTCCTATCAGTTTCAGCGCGCACGCGGAGTCCGAGCCGCACAACCCCGCCGTTTTTTCAGCCACCGCCGACGCTATCTGCGCATCCCAGGTATACTCGTTAACCACCGCGCCGAGCGCGTCTACGACCGCCAAACGCACTTTAGCGTCTTTGCAATCGTCGGCCAGGGTAATGATGGAATCGACCTGAGGCAGAATGTCGTAGGCCGACCCCCTGGGCGTAAGTTTCTCCTTGAGCAAACCGATAGTTCCAATCGCGGGCTGGGCGCACCATTCTTCGGCGTAAGCTCCGCCCGTCAGCCCTATAAGAACAGCCATCATGAGTATTCTTTTCATGCAATTCTCCCCTAATCTAGTTTCACGCCGCATTTTGCGCCCTTCCGATACCGGCGGCGCGCCCTTACTTGTCCAAATCCGTTCATTTTTTCGACGCTTATAGTTTAATGCAAATTTCGGCGATCCGTCAGAGCCGATAGTTCCAATTTGGCTGTTATTGAGACCTACATGCTGTTGGGCCTTTCGGGTCGGTGGGGGATTATGCAAAAGGCGGCGGCCGCCTTTTGCAAGGCAAGTCTCAGCGCGAAGCGCTGAGATAGCCCATCAGGCGGTAGATCAGCTTGGCGGCGTTGAATTCGGTCATGGGGGAACCCTTGATGGGGGCGACCTCTACCACATCCATGCCCACCACCTTCTTTGCGCGGCAGACCGCCTTAAAAAGTTTCAGCGCGTCGTACCACATGAAACCGCCCGGCTGCGGGGTGCCGGTGCCGGGCATCACCGAGGGGTCAAAACCGTCCACATCTATGGTCAGGTAGACCGTGCCGGAAAGATCTTTCAGGATATTTTTTTCAAGCCGGGCGAAGTCCAGATTTTCATGCATAAGGTAAGTCCTTATGTTGCCCGTGTTGATGTATCGCCTCTCGTCGTGCGAAACGCTGCGGATGCCGATCTGCACCGTTTTTGTGGTCCGCGTGGCGGGGTAAAGCGCCGAGGCGTGGCTGTGAGGCGTGCCTTCGTATTCCGGCCGCAGGTCGGCGTGCGCGTCAAAATGAAGGATGGACAGGTCTTTATACTTTCTCTGGAAAGGCGGCAGGAGCCCCTGGGTTATGCTGTGCTCCCCTCCTATAAATATCGGTATGCCTTTGAACTCTTTCAGGAGTAGGGTGACGCCGTGTTCCAGGTCCCTGAAAAAATCTTTTTCCCGCCGGCCGCAGTTGAACGGCGCCAGCGTCGCTATGCCTTCTTTCCAGATCTCCCTTTTAGCTTCCTCATCCCAGAATTCCAGCTGCCACGAAGAGTCCAGGACGGCTGCGGGGCCTTTTCCCGTGCCCTTGCCGTAGGAGGTGGTCTTCTCATAGGGGACGGGCAGTATAAGAAATCTGGCCTCTTTGAAAGGGGCCTGTTCCTCCGTAAGAAACGGCGTCCTGTTTGATTTGATCTTCATAAATTTTTTTTACCCTCAACTCCCGCACGGGGACGGCTAAACCCCCGTGTCGGGTACTATAAAATGTCGTCTTACGACATTTTATGCAAAAAATCCGGACCCTTAAATAAGATCCGGATTTTGCCGCTTTTAGTCGTCAAGGCGACAGGAACCCGTACATGCGGGTTCCTGTCAAAATACGAATACCGCCGCGGCGACCACGGTGGTCCAGGCGCCTTCTACGCCGATGGCCGACTGGGTCACATTGGTGGATTTAACGATCTTGCCGCTGACTTTCCAGATCTCTTCCTTCTGGTCCCAGGTGGTTTCGCTGCCGAACTCTATCCCCTGGATGGTGGAAAGCATCAGCGCGGCGAGGTCTTCGGCGTATTCTCCGGTTTGTTCGTCCGTTTCTCCGAAAGTGTGGTGTTCCGAGATGTAGCCGTACTGGCTGCGGTCCTTCGGGATCGCGAGGCCCACCGACGAGGCTATCAGGCGGTGATTTTCGTTCACGGTGTTCCGGCTGAGGACGCAGTGCAGGATCTGTCCGGTTTTAAGCCGCTCCACGCCTTTCTGCCTTGGGATCACTTTGCAGTTGGGAGGGAAAATGCTGGAGACATGCACAAGATTGTACCTGGCGATCTTGGCATCTCTGAGGGCTTCCTCGAAACTCGCGAGTTTCTCTTTGTGGCGCCCGATACCTTTGGTGAGAAATATTTCCTTGGCGACATATATTGACATAGTGTTATTATTATAATAAATATTGACCGATTATAAATTTTTGCCGCAAAAATTCATCCCATGCCCCGCCCTAAAGGGCGGGGCCGCCTTGCGGTAAGAGGGTGCGATAAAATGTCGTCATACGACATTTTATTCCAGTGAAAGAGATGCCCCAAAAAATCAGGTAAAACCGAGCGCGTTCCCCGCGTCATTCCGGTTTAAGGGCTTTAAGTCTGGCCTGATAATCGGCTTCAAGCCTTTCTTTGGAAAGGCCGAACTCTTTTATCAGTGCGGTTTCCTTTGCCGCGTAGCTTCCCTGCAGGGCGGCCTCGCGTTTCTGCAGATCCGCGACCAGGCGCTGCTCCTGCTCAAGCAGGCCCTTAAGTTTGGCGCGTTCGTTATCCAGCTGGGCGGTTTTCATGCGATGCTCGTTCTCCAGCTCTTTTTTGGCGGCTGCATGAGAGTTTTCCAGCGTCCGCCTGGCTTCTTCCAGCTGCTTGTCGTACTCGCGGATCCTGGCGTTGAGCTCGCCGTTGCGGATCTCAAGTTCCGATTTGAGACGGCTGACGCTTTCCGCCGCGGCGCGGTCGTTGTCGAGCTGCATGGCCTTGTCCGACAGCGCTGCGGCGTAATTGCGCTCCATCTGTTCGAACCGGGCGGCCAGGGCCTTTCCCTTCAGCTTATAACTGTCTTCCAGCGTCGCGAGCAGCCGGGTCTCCCTTTCCAGATAGGCGTCCTCCAGGTCCTTGACCTGTTTGGTGAATTTGGAGGCGTATTCCTCTTTTATGAATTCCAGTTTTTTAAAATATTCTCCCTGCCGGGTTTTTTCTTTTTCTTCGCCGCGGCGTATGGTGTCCGCCATCTGGCCCAGATAGTTCTTTTCTATTTTATCCAGTCTGTCCAGGAATTCTTTTTCTATCGTCTGGCGCAGATCCTTCTCCTTGGAGAGGTTCTCCTGGATAAGGTCCTGCTTTTCCCGTTCGGTTTCGTTCAGTTTTGCGCTGAGCGCTTCCAGGTCCTCTTTAAGTTTGGCCGTCTGCGCCAAGGCGGCGTCCTTGCCCTGCAGCGCGAACTTCAGGTTCTGCTCCAACGCATGCCGCAGGGTTTCCATGTCGCGCAGTTTCAACTGCCAGGTTTCCTCGATCTTTTTGTTTTCCAGTTCCAGTTCGTTCCGGGCGGCCTCGAAAGCCTGCTTTTCACGGGCCAGGACAAGGCTGTTGTTCTTCGCCTCATTTTCCTTCAGGCGGGCCTCGAAATTGGCGCGCAGCACGGAAATCGTTTCTTCCGCGGCGCGCCGGACTTCCGCCAGCTCCGAAGCGGCGGCGGCCCTGGAGTCTTCCAGCTGGGAGTTAAGCGAGGCCAGGGCTTTTTTGATATTCTCGGCGTTTTCGGCCTCTTTGTCCCTGAGCGCCTGGAGAAATTTCGCCTCAAGTTCCCGCGCCTGGGCGTTCATAAGGTCCCGCTGGGCGTCGAGCCCGGCTTCCTTTATCCTGTATTGCTCCGCGAACCGGGCTGTTTCGGTCTTAAGATTTTCCGCCAGGGTTTTGCGCGCGTCCGCCTCGCCCGCGGCCAGCTGGTCGCGCAGGGCCAGGCCTTTCAGGGAGAATTCTTTTTCCAGCTCTTTGCGCAGTTCGGCGGCGCGGGCGTGTTCCTGCTCGCCCATGGTATGCAGATAGGCGTCCTTATCGTCCAGCAGGCGCTTAAGCTCTTTATTATCTTGCGTGAGTTCGGTGACGCGCACCAGGGCCGCGTCCTTCTGCGCGGCAATTATAGATAATTGGTTCTGGGCGTCCTCGTATTTGTGCGCCAGGCCGAGTTCCTTGATCCGCGCGGATTCCTCCATGGATTCTTTGAGCAGGGCATAACGGTTCTCAAAGGCCCCGGCCAATTCCGTTTCGCGCTGGCGGATCGTGTCCGCCACCTGGTTCCTGAGGCGGTTCAGCTCTTCCCGTTCGGCCGAGAGCTTGGCTTCCCGCTCTTCCAGGACCTTCGTGCCGGCGTTAAGCCGCTCTTCGAGCGCGGCGGCGTTCTCGGCGGATTCGGCCTCGGACAGCCGCTCCTTGCGGGCCAGTTCGCTTTTCAGCTTTTCCATTTTGGCCGCCAGTTCTTTTTCAAGCCTGGCGTATTTTTCCGAAAGCGCCTGTTCCGCGGCCGACAGGGCCGTTTCGTCGGCTTTCCGGGCGGTTTCAAGGGCGGCTTCTTTAGCGGCGTAAACCTGTTTCAGTTCGGCGTATTTGTCTTCCCACTGGGAGCGGCGGTGCGCGAGTTCTTCCTCGGCTTCCCTGAGAGAGGCTTCCAGGGCCGCCACCCGCGAGGAATAATCGGCTTCGGTCTGGACCAGATGTTTGGAAAAGCTCTCCTCAAGCGATCTCTTGTTATCGGCGAGCCAGCGGACATAATCCGCGTGCAGCTGCTGTTCCTTCAGGGTAAATTCCGCGGCCTGGCGGTCGGTCAGCGCTTTTGTCTGCGCGAGGCATTCCTGCCGGACCCTGCGCCCCGCCTCTTCCAGTTCCAGTTCGTGCCGGGCGGACGTTTCAGCCGCGGTCTGCGCCAGCTTCTCCTTCCAAAGCGTCTCCATCTGCCTGGCCCTGTCCTCCGCTTCTTTGCGGGCCGTCGCGCGTCCCAGTTTAAGTTCTTCTATGAAGGTCCGGCGCTCGTTCTTGAAATCTTCTTCCCGTTCGGTCTCCCATTTTTTGAACAGGGTCTCCATTTCGGCGTACAGGTTCTTTTTCTGCTCCAGGATCTCGGCTTCTTTTTCCGCCACGTCCTCGTTTAAGCGCGCGCGCTCTTCTTCCAGTTCGGCGCGGTGCCTGTCGATGGCCTCTTTCAGCATCGCCTGGTGCTTTTGCCAGAGCTGGCCCTCTTTTTCCACCATCAACCGGGTGATCTCGGTTTCGCGCTTTTTGATGCGTTCTTCCTGGGCCCGGCTCAGGGCCTCGAATTCGGCTTCCTTGGCCTTGTTGTTCCGCTGTATTTCCTCGAAACTACTGGAGCGCAGGGCCGTAAGTTCCAGCCCTTTCTCCTTGAGTTCGGAGGTTAGGCGCAGGATCATCTTGGCCGAATCCAGTTCGGTCTCCTTTAAAATTTCGTCGAAATCGTCGGTTCGCATATCAGTAAAGTCGGGACTTCCGCGCGCGGCCTGCCGGACGTGAACGGCGAGTTCCAACGCCGGGGCTCACTGGCGCCGGTCTCTTTCCGTTTGCAGCGCCTTTTCATATTTAAGCTGGAGTTCGCGCTGCTTGTTCTCCCAGTAGGCGAGCAGTTCCTCTTCCTTCTTCTGGTACTGGGCCACATAATCCTCTTCTCTCTGGGCTATCTGCATGGTGAGACTGGTCTTTTCCTCTTCCAGTTCGTGGAATTTGGACTTTATCTTGTTCTCGAACTCCAGGCGGAGCTTGTCCAGCGTGGCCCGGGACCTTTCCACTTCGCCGTAATAGACCTTTTCCAGGTCGTTCTTTTTGGAGGTGAACTCTTCTTCCAGGCGGAGGCGCTGCTGTTTGCTTCTGGAGAGTTCGTCCTCCAGTTTCTGGGCGAGTACGGCTTCCTTTTTCTCGAATTCGGCCCGCATTCCCTGCCGTTCCTGGTTAAGGATCTCAAGCTTGTGGGTTTCCCAGTGGGCGCGTTCCTGGTCCAGTTCGGCGGCAAGGCCGGTCGAAAGCTGGAGGTAGCGTTTCTCCAGTTCAAGCTCCTTCTGGCGCATAAGGTTTTCAAGTTCTTCGCGCCGCTTGGCCAGGCTTTTTTCCTCCAGCGCCGCGCGGTCCTTCTCGCGCCTGGCGGCTTCGGCCTCGATGCGCGCCGTTTTTTCCGCGGCGGCGGCGTGCAGGGCTTTTTCCTTGTTCTGGTACTGGCGTTCCAGGTCGGTTTTCCTGTTCTCAAATTCAATGGCCAGTTTGTCTATCTCGTCGTTTTTTCGGTTCTTAAGGGTTTCCAGGCGTTCCTTGAGCTTTTCCTCGAAACGGGCCTCCAGTTCCGCCTCTTTGTTTTGCAGCTGCGCGAAGCGTTCCTCGTATTCCCGGTCCATCACGGCGCGGTGCTCGTTGAGGGCCTTGTACATTTCTTCCTTGGCTCCGGCCAGCCGGGAGAACTGCTCCTGCTCCTTTGCCTGCAGTTCCTGGTAAAGTTTCACTTTCAGCTCGCTGTGCTGCTGCTGGAGGGAGTTCTTTAGTTTTTCCAGCTCGTCTTCCTGCGCCCGGACATGCAGTTCGTGCGTGCGGTTGGCTTCTTCTATCTTCAGTTTTTCTTCCTTAAGCCGGGTTTCAAACGCCAGGCGCAGTTCCTCGGCCGCTGTTTCAGAGGCGGTCTCCTTGTCCGAGAGCGCTTTTTTAAGCGCGGCCCTCTCCTGCGCGGCGCGGTCAGCGGCGGCCCGGTATTGTCCGGCAAGGTCGGCCTCTCGGCGAGCGAAGTCCTCTTGCAGGGCCTGTTTTTCCACGGCCAGAAGCTCGCGTCCGCGCTCGGCGGCGCGGTTCTCAAATTCCGCCTTTTCGGTTTCGAGGCGTTCTTTGGCGGCCGCGAGGGTTTGTTCAAGCTCGGCTTCCCTGCGGACCAGAGTTTTCTTTTTTCCCTCCAGCTCGGCGGACAGACGCTGCTTTTCCGCGGCAAAGCGCTTTCCGAGCTCTTTTTCCAGCGCGGCGGCCTCTTCCCTGGCTTTGTCGGCCGATTCCAGCTCTTTGTGGGCGTATTTAAGTTTGAGCTCGTCTTCGAGCTGCAGGAGCTTTTCCTTCAGGACGGACCGGTAGCCGGCGAACTCGTCCTTAAGTTTTCCGCGCTGTTCGAGGAGGGCTTGCTCCTTTTCCACGGTCCATTCTTCTTCCTTGGCGGTCCAGGCGGCGGCCAGCGCGTTCTCGCGCGCGGCCAGGCGCTCGTCCAGGGCCTTTTCTTTCACGCGATAGGCGTTCTCAAGCGAGCGTTTGACCATGGCCAGGCGCTCTTCGTGGGCGTTTTCCAGTTCCAGCCTGGTTTCTTCAAGCTCGGCGGCGGTGCGGGCGGCCAGCTCGTTCTGCTCGCGCTGGAGAGATTCCCTGAGAGCGTCCTCTTTGGCCGCAAATTCGGCGGCCAGGCGCTCTTTTTCCTCCGCGAGCCGCGCCGCGCCGCCCGCGGCCAGTTCCTGTTCGCGCCTGCCCCATTCTTTTTCCCAGCGGGCGTTGAGTTCCGAGACCGTGTCGTTCAGCTTCTTCCCGCTTTCCAGGGCCAGGCGGTTCCATTTTTCTCGGGTTTCCATGGCCGCGCAATTGTAGGCGGCCGCGTGGTCCTCGTCGTGCTTCCTGACCAGTTCCAGCATCTGGTTTTCCAGCTGCGCGCGCAGCTCGACATAATCCTTCTCGCGCTGCTGCGTGTGCTGGCGCAGGCGGTCCCGGATCCCGGAAATTTCATTCTGGTGCAGTTCCTTCAGGGCGGAAACTTCAAGCTCTTTTTCCGCCGCCAGTTTTTTTTCTTTTTCTTCAAAAGCCGCGCGCAGGGCGGCGCATCGGCCGTCGAAGTCCTCTTTCAGGTCCGACAGGCGCTTCTCGGCGGCTCGGTCCGCTTCGGCCAGGGCGGCGTTCTGCCCGGCGGCCAGTTCGCGCCGGTCCTCTTCAAGTTTTGCCGCGCGCAGGGCGGAAAGGTCCGAGGTTTTTTTCAGATATTCTTTTTCGAGCGCGTTACGGAACTCCTCCAGCTGGTTTTCCTTGGCCTGGTAAAGTCTGGAAAACTCCCGCATCTTGATCTCGTAACGTTCTTTTAGGGCCAGGTCGTCCTGTTCGGCCTTGACGCGATGGCTTTCTATGAGCTCTTTTTCCAGCAGTTCGAACCGGGAGCGCATGGCGTTTTCCTGCTCCGCCAGCGCGTCCTGGCGGGCGCGCATGAACGCCTGGGCTTCGGCTTCCTTGAGTTCGGAGGCTTTGCGGAGCTCCGTGATCGTGAGGAGCTTAAGCCTGCCTATTTCCGCCTCTTTGGCGGACAGTTCTTCCTTAACGGCGCGAATCTCGTTTTCCAGCTGCGCCCTGGCCTGGCGCCAGTTGGAGGTTTCCTCATTGAGGATCTGTTCCCGCAGCTTGCCCTTCAGGTCCGCTTCCATGGCGGTCTGCGTCTTCCAGTTCTCTTCCCAGGTCTTGATGGTGGACTGCCATTTTTTTAAAACCTCGTCCTTCTGTTCGGCCTGCTGGGTCAGCGAGCGGGAGAGGTTCGTCTTGGTGCGGTTGTCTTCTTTAAGTCGCGCGTTGTCGTCCGAAAGGGCGTGTATTTTTTCCACGGCCCAGCGCAGGGCAAGTTTGGCGGTTTCCACGTCCGTGATGGTGGACGGGTCCAGCTGATGGTCGAAATCCATTTCAAGCCTCCGGTAACGGGCTCACGGTTCGCCGTGAGCCCGCCATTTGAAATTATACAAAAGGTGTGTTTAAAAGATGTTGAATTATTGTTGCTCCCAGAAGATCGGGACTTATTCTTTGGGACCGGGAACATTTCTGCGGGGCGAGGCCGCTTGCCGGAACTTTTGTGCATTGCGGGCAAAAAAATACCCGCCGGGCCGGCGGGCACATTTTTGAGAAAAACCCACGCCGCCGGAGTTCGGCGGCATGACGAAATAAAAACGGCCGGAGGCGCCGTTTTTATTTCATGGGTCTGTGGGCTTTGCCGCTCTTGATGCAGTTGGTGCAGACCAGGACGGACCGGGACGAACCCTTCAGGAGCAGCTTCTGTTTCTGAAGGTTGGGCTTGAAGATCCGCTTGGTAGCCTTATGCGAGTGGCTGTAGGAATTGCCGGTGACCGGCCCTTTTCCGCAAATTTTGCATTTGTATGACATGTCCATTATTATAGCAAATCCCTGCCTGCCGGCAAAGCAAGAAGTTGTAAAAGGAGAGTTCGACGGCCGCAGGGATAAAAGGATCCTGGTCAAGATCATAGGGGAATAGCCGCAAACAGGCGCTGAAGATCCCGCCGACCCCGCCGTCAATTTTCTTTTATTTCCACGACCTCGCCGAAGGTGGAAAGCGGCTTGTCGAACTTTTTTGAGTCCCCTATAACGAAGATCAGGGCGTTTTTGGGTTCGAAGAGCTTGTTTGAGGCGTCAAGAACGGCTTCGGCGTCCACCGCGGCCGTCTTATCGACATAAGTGTCCAGGTAATCCGCCGGGTAGGCGTAGTACTCGTACAGCGCCCGTTCGCTTATGAGGTCGAAAGGCGTGGCGAACCGGAACACAAAAGAATTGATTATGGAGTCTTTCGCCCTTTTGACCTCGTCGGCGGGCGCGGCTCCGGTTTTTATAAGTTCGAACTGGCGCAGCATTTCCGAAAGCGCCTGCGAGTAGGTTTCGGGTTTGGTCCCGCACGAAGCGTTGATGAATCCGTAGTCGGGTTTTTTTGAGAAGTAACTGTAGACGCTGTAAGCCAGCCCTTTGCGGGACCGGATCTCGGCCGCCAGGCGTCCGGAGAGGCCTCCGCCCAGCATTTCATTGGCGACGGTAAGGGGGAATTCCATGGGGTCGTGGCGCTTTATGCCCTTCTGCAGGACCGCGATATATGTCTGGGAGATGTCTTTTTCTATAAAATAAACCTGGCGCGTCCCGCGGATCTTCACCGGCGGGATGACCGGGAATTTGACCTCTCCCCCGGCCCAGCCTCCGAATCTCTCTTTCAGTTTCGACAGCATGGCCTCGTCGCCGTCAAAATCGCCTGCGACCGCCAGGATGGTGTTGTTCGGCTTGTAATAATCGGCGTGGTAGGCTTTGAGGTCCTCCCTGGTCAGCGGTTCGATAGTGGAAATTTCCGAACGCCAGCCGTAAGGATGGTCCGCGCCGTAAAAAGAGCGGACGGCTTCGCGCTGCGCTTCGCGCGCGGGGTCGTCGTTCCTGCGCCGGATAAGCTCCAGCGTCTCGGCTTTCTTGAGGGCCGTTTTGTCGTCTTCGAAGGCCGGTTCCATAAGGACCGAAGCATAGATATCAAGCACTTTGTCCAGGTCTTTCTTCAGGACGAACAGGTCCAGCCGCGCTTCTTCCGAGGCGAGGGAGGGCTCTATGGTCGCGCCGAGGAATTCCAGCGTGCGGTCTATTTCGTCCGAGCCATACTTCCTAGTGCCGCCGTCCTTCAGGAGCGAAACGGTCAAGTCTCCCAGCCCGATCTTCTTCTTTGTATCGTAGATCTTGCCTGTTCTGGTGAGGGCGGTGATGTTCACCACCGGCAGGGTGGCGTCCTTAAGCAGGTACACTACCAGGCCGTTGTCCAGCACATAGCGGGATCCTTTAGGAGGTTTGAAATCCAGTCCGCCTATTTTGGGCAGGACGGGCGGAAAAGCCCACAATGAGTGCGCGCTTAAGGACATGATGGCTCCTAGTAAGATTATTATAAATTTTTGCCGCAAAAATTTATCCCTCAATTCCGGCACGGAGACGGTTAAAACCCCGTGCCGGGTAGGATAAAACGCCGTCTTACGGCATTTTATTTTTAAGGCCGTGTTTTTCACTGAAAATTTTAGCGGCATAATTTTTACCATTCCCCGTCCTTCCGGGCGGGGAGGCCTCCCTCGCGAGCTCTCACTTTTCCGTTGAAGACGGACCGGCCCCGTCGTTTTCGGGCTCGCGCAGGAAGACCACGGTCTTGTTGTCCCTGGTGAAGTATTTGGCCGCGACCCTGGAAATATCCTCCGGCTTGAGCTTGCGGAGTTTTTCCGCCACTTTCCAGTCGAATTTCCAGTCCCCGAGTATCTGCTGGTTGCTGGCCAGGCTCATGCCCAGGCCCGGGTTGGATTCCAGCTGCCTCACAAGCCCCGCCTCGTAATTGTTCACGACCTTCTCCATTTCCCATTGTGTCGGAGGCTCTTTTTTAAGTTTGTCTATTTCTTCCATGAGGCCGGTTTCCAGCTTTTCGACGGTATGCGGTTCCTTCGGCGCCGCCAGGATAACGAAGAGGGACGGATAGCGGTCGCCGGGGGTGGAATGGCCGGAATTGGCGTAAAGGGCCAGTTGTCTTCCTTCCACCAGGTTCCGGTAAAAGCGGGAGGTTTTACCTCCGGACAGGATCTCGCTGAGCATGAGCAGCCCGTAAATATCCGGGTCCTCAAAGCCCGGGTTGTGGAAGCCCATCCGGAGCGCCGGTTTGGCGTTGAAGAACACGGTCACGATCTTTTCAGACTTCTGGGGCGGCTCTTTGGTGTAATTCGTTTCGGGCAGGGGGCGTTTTTCCCAGGACGAAAAGTATTTCTCCGCCAGTTTTATGACTTCCTCGGGCTTGACGTCCCCGACCACGGAAAGCGTGGCGTTGTTCGGGGCGTAAAAGGTTTTAAAGAACCGGTCGGCGTCGGTGCGGGTCAGCCGCTTCAGGTCGTCCATCCAGCCGATGGTGGGATTATGGTAGGGATGCGCCGCGAAGGCGTTGGTGAAAAGCGTTTCCCACAGCAGCCGGTTCGGGTCGGATTCTCCCATGCGGCGCTCTTCCATGACCACGCTGCGTTCGCGGTAGAATTCCCGCAGCACGGCGTTCTTGAACCTGTCCGATTCTATTATCATCCAGGCTTCAAGCCGGTTGGAAGGCAGCGACACTACATAACCGGTATAATCCGTTGAGGTCATGGCGTTCATCCCGGATTCGCCGAGCTCGTTATAAAGTTTCCAGTATTCATCCTTTACCGTCAGCGAATCCGCCTCTTTTTCGGCTTCGGACAGCTTTTTACGCAGTGTTTCCAGCTTCGCCGGTTCCGGGGTTTGTTTTGATTCCTCGGCTATCAGGGCTTCGGCCGCCAGCTCCACTTTTTCCAGCAACGGTTTCTCTTTCTCATAATTCGCCGAATTGATGGTCTTGGTGCCTTTGAAAGCCATGTGCTCGAACAAATGGGCCAGGCCGGTTTTGCCCGGCGCTCCGTCCACATTCCCGACTTTGAAGATCATCGTGAAAGAGACGGTGGGGACGAATTTTTTTTCAAGGATGAGGAGCCGCAGCCCGTTTTTCAGGGTGTAGGAGACGACGGGCGGTAATCCTGGGTCCTTTTCAACCGCCGCTCCCAGTTTTTCGGCCGGAGAGGAGGAAGTCCCGGATCCGCCCGGAGCGGAGCTTTCGGCCCCGTACACAGGGGCGCACATCATGACCATCAAAGGCAGCAGGATCGTCGGTTTCATCAGTTCCTCCATAAATGGCGTGAAATGTCTTCATCCCACACGGGGATGGAAAAAACCCCGTGTCGGATACGATAAAATGTCGTTTTACGACATTTTATTTTCGCCCAGGAGCAGGGCGGAGACGGCGAAGACCTTGGCGTCGCCGATCAGGTTGTCCAGGATACAGTATTCGTTAGGCTGATGGGCGCTCTCGTTAAGGCGCGAATAGACCACCGCCGGCAGATTAAGCCGCCTGAAGCAGGCGGCTACGGTTCCGCCGCCTATGCCCTGTACCTTCGGTTCGACTTTGTAGATCTCTTTTATGGCTTTTTTGACGGCTATGACGATAGGCGCCCGCGGGTCGGTGGGCGGGGCGGCCTGGGCTTCCTGCTGGGGTTCAAAAGAGATCTTAACGCCGCGCGTTTTTTCCACTTCGTCGGCCAGGCGGCGCATTTCGGCTTTAACTTCCGAGAGCCGGTATTCCGGCATGACGCGGCAGTCCATATAGAAGATGTCCTCCCCGGGCAGGGTGTTGACATTGGGCACATTGGCCTCTTTTTTGGTCGGTTCGAAAGTGCTGATAGGCGGGTCGTAAAGTTCGTCCTTGTGGGGGAATTTTTTGTAAAGCGATTCGAATTTGCCCACCAGGTCGCTGGCGGCCCTGAAGGCGTTGACGCCTAGCGCGGGCCGGGAGGCGTGGCACTGTCTGCCGTGCGTGGTGATCTTAAGCCACAGGATGGATTTTTCCGCCACTTCTATGGCGGAGCCGTCCTCGTTGCCGGAGTCGGGTACGAAGAACATGTCGTCCTTGCCGAAAATGTCCGGATGCTTTTCCACAAGATAATCCGCGCCGAAACCGGAGCCGGTCTCTTCATCCGCGCAGAATAAAAGGGCGATGTCGAACTCCGGCCTAAACTCCAGTTCCATCATCGACTTTACTACCAGGAGGCTTGAGACCACGGCCTGCTGGTTATCTTCCACTCCTCGGCCGATCAGGTTGCGGCCTTCGATCTTCAGTTTATAAGGGTCCGAATTCCAGAGTTTTAATTCGCCGGGCGGCACGATGTCCAGGTGCGACATCAGCCACAGGGTCCTGCCTTTTTTTTTGCCGTTATAGCGCGCGATCAGGTTGGGCCTGATGCCGTTCCCGGCCTCTTTATGCGGCGCGTTGATCCATTCTATGGAGTCGAATTTAAGTTTTTTCAGTTCTTTCTCAAGGTAGACGGCTTTGTCGTATTCGCCTGTTCCGCCGCTTAAGGGGGAGATGGCAGGTATGGCTGTAAGGCCTTTCTGCAGCTCAACGGCGTAGGCCTCGTAACCGTCTATTTTTTTTAATATTTTTTCTTTCATCCCTTCCATCTGTGGTTTCTCCCCCGGGTCGAAAGTGCGTGCCGGCCCGTTATTTAGGAAAGTATACCTAATAACCACGAAGCGCACCAAGCGGCCGCGGAAGGCGTCCGGAACTTTGCTGTTCCGAACTTCGTATCAGAGGGTAAAGGGCCGGGCGGTCCTATCTTTTCCCCAGTAACGCTTCTATCGCGCCGTAATTTATCCTGCAATGTTTGAATTTTACATTTTCCGCCAGTTCCATGAGCGTCGCCCTGGCCGACTCCGCGGAGGGTTTAGGCCCCTTGCCCGACCAATAGTCGATGAGCGCCTGATAGCCGGCGGGCGTGGAGACGGACATTAAACTGCTCTCGCCTTCGAGTTTTTTGATCGTCCACCAGGACCAGCCGATCTCGTGCGCTTCCACCAGGTTGACGGCGTCCCTGAACCAGACATCCGTGTTCTCGCCGGATTCTCCCAGCCACAGCGGCACGGCGTATTTGTCCCTGAGGTCTAGATAGGGCTGGATACTTTTAAGCGTATTAGGGCTCCAGTATTTGTGGAAACTGTAGGCCATATTGCCGTCCCAGGGAGGCGTGAGTCCGGTAAAATCCTGCGCGTAAGCGTTCCCTTCGATGAATAGGATGTGGTTTTTATCGACGGTCCGGATCTCCCGCGTGGCTTCCAGGAAAAAATTTCTCAACGGCAGATTCCCAAGCATAAGATAATTAGGTTCGTTCAGCAGATCATAACCGCCGATCCATTCTTCTTCGGCATATCTTTCCGCGAGTTTTTTCCATAGGGCTATGGTTTTTTCCAGATCGGCCGGGCTCTCCCATAACAGCGGCTTAAGAGGGTCCACATCGGCGATAGGCCTTTCATGGCCCTGCCCTCCCGGCGCGGCATGGAGGTCCAGGATAAGATACATGTGATTATCCTTGCACCAGGAAAGCAGTTTATCGGTCAGTTTAAACCCCGGTTCCAGCCAGGTGTTCTTTCCTGGGACGGGCTCTTTGCCGGAAGGCGGCGTAAAAAGATCGTAATGCATCGGCAGCCGGATGGAATTGAAGCCCCAGGACTTAAGGGCTTCGACATCTTTGCGGGTTATCATGTTGGCCAGGAAAGTTTCGTAGAATTCTTCGCAGTTCTCTCTGCCTATTAATTTCGTGATCTTGGCCTTGAACTCCGTTTGCGTGCGTGCGGCTTCCGCAAACTTGAACATATAGGGCTCCTGCAGCATCCAGCCGCCCAGCCCGATCCCGCGCAGGAGCACGGGCCGCCCTTTTTCGTTCACTATCTTTTTACCCTCGGCTCTAAGAAAACCCTAGCAGTCCGCTATGCCGTCCGCCAGGAACAAAAAAACAAGTATGGCCGTAAAACAGGCTCGCAGTGTATAGTTCATGACGCTCTCCCGGTCCGGTCGCAGGTATCGTTGTTTTCATATCGTGCTATCATGATTCCGCCTTACTCATAGTATATGGCGGTTCAAGCGCGGAAGGTTGGGTCCAAAGGCCCACCCGTCATGGGCATTGGGCCCGGCTCAGAGCCGGGCCCGCGCTGGCCGACCCGGCCCCGGGTTGACTGGTGCTATAAGGCATCGGAAAGGCCAATTCTCCGGCACGGCCGTGCCGTTCGGCGCGCTACAGCGGCTGGGCCCAGCGGGCGAAGGAGGCCCAACGGGTGGCTTTCGCCCAGGACAGGGCGTCGTAGGAATCGTTGAAAAAAGCGCCTTCCGGCAGATAAATAGAGATGCCGTGCGTTTTCGGCCCCAGTCCGGCCGTGCGGCTGATGCCGGCCACCAGTTCCTGGTCGATAAAATTTACCAGCGTTTTCCCTTTTTCAGCCACCGCCGCGGCTTTAGAATTTTCGGAGGCCGGGAGGATAAAGCTCGCCAGGTCTTTATTGTCCGCGTTGGTATGCGGAACGCTTGGCGGCTTTTATCACCGCGGTTTCGCCGGCCGGACGGCCGCCGGTATGGCCGGATGAAAAGCAGGGGCAGCCTGCTTGAGGGCGCGGACCGCCGGGGCGTCGAAGGAGGCCGCCCGGGAGGAACAGCACAGAAAAAATACGACCGGAATTATCCGTCTTGTTCTTGTAAGCATAAATAAAACCCGATCTGGGATCCGAAAAACGCGGTCTTACGGCATTTTATCGCGCGGTTTGCGGTTAAGGAATGCGGACAGGAGTTCCTGCGGCGTTTCGCGGGTCAGGATCAGGTCGGGTGTCCGCTCTCCGGCAAAACCTTCATCTACGGCGTTCCTGACCAGTTTTAAAAAAGGATCATAATAACCCTTGATGTTCAACAGGCCGCATGGTTTGTCGTGAAATCCAAGCTGGGCCCATCAAAGCGCCTCAAAAAGTTCGTCAAAGGTGCCTATTCCGCCCGGCAGCGCTATGAAAGCATCCGAGAGCTGGTGCATTTTTGCCTTACGGCTGTGCATATCCGTTGTGACTATAAGTTCGGTGAGGGTTTTATGTTCCAGTTCTATGCCGGTAAGGTCCGCCGGCATGACGCCTATGACCCTGCCGCCGGCTTTAAGCGCTCCGTCCGCGGCCGCGCCCATAAGTCCCGCCGCGGACCCACCGTATACCAGGGTTATTCTGTTTTCAGCCAGCAGGCGGCCGAGTCCGGCCGCCGCCAGGAGATATTCCGGCCTGTGTCCGGTCCCGGAACCGGCGAAAACGCATACGCTTTTCATAATATACCTTATATATATAGGGCTGCCCCGCTATACCAGTTCTCCCTTGAACACCGTAACGGCCGCGCCGGAAATCGTCACGCGGTTTCCTGCCAGTTTTATTTTTATGACCCCGCCCCGGGAGGACGCCTGATACGCGCTGAATTCGGCCTTGCCCAGCTTTTCCCTCCAGTACCAGGCCAGAGCGCAATGGGCTGAGCCCGTGACCGGGTCCTCATTTATCCCTTCCGCCGGGGCGAAGACCCTTGAAATAAAATCGTAGGTCCCGGCCGTGCGCGCGGTCACGGTGAGGTCCGAAACAGGCAGGGCTTTGATCTTGGCGAAATCCGGTTCCAGACCGCGAACCTCGGTTTCGGAAAGTTCCGCCACATAGTGCCCGCCGTTGCGGGCGAGTTCTTTGGGCCTGAGCCCCAGAGCTTCCGTCAGTCCGGCCGGCGCAGGGGCCTTTTCCAGCGGGATGAGGGGCAGATCCAGTTCTATGAGGCCGCCTTCTTTTTTTGCGGAGAGCGGGCCGCTTTTAGTGTAAAAGCGGACGGTGAACCCGTCCGGCATGCCGTTGGCGTAGATAACATGCGCGCTTGCCAGGGTGGCGTGGCCGCACAACTCCACCTCCACGGCGGGAGTGAACCAGCGCAGGCGCCAGCCGTCCTTTTCCGGGACAAGGAAGGCGGTTTCCGAAAGGTTCATTTCCCGCGCGACGGCCAGCAGCCAGTCGTCGGCCGGCATTTTTTCAAGAAAAACCACGGCGGCAGGGTTGCCGGCGAAAGCTTTGTCGGTAAAGGCGTCCACCTGAAAGATCGGTATGCCCATAGGGAATTATAACAAATTCATCCGCCGCGTTCCGCGCGCGCCCGGCCGGCCGGCAAAGATCGGAGGAAACGGCGGGGCCGTTCCCGCCCTGAATTATGACAAGGCGTAATCGGCCCGCCCGGCGGTTTCTGCGAACCGATGGAGTACGGCTGTCTATGAACTTTTGAAGGAAATTCATAATGTGACTAAAAAAACATTGACAGGGCGCGCGGAGGACACTATACTATGGAAGTATTTGAGCAAACCTTGAACTTGGGTTGAGCTTTTGTTTAGGGGCATTTTCTATACTATGCACGATGCGGCCCTTGAATTTTACCAGAGGATATAGTGCGGCTGTTCACGGAAGCGCGGCTTCCGCGTAGGACCGTGGTCATTTAACCTGGAGGAAGAAACTTATGCGCAGAATTCTTGGAAACCTTGTAGCAGCGGTGCTCGTCTCCGTGCCTTTCAATTTTGCTTCGGCGGTGCCGCCGGCCACCGCCCCTCTTACCGTGACCGCCAGAGGGCCGCAGGGGCAGCTTATGCCCGGCGCGCATATCGCCGCCATCAATTTCGGCATGAACGGGCCTTCCACTTATACCGTTATAGGCCAAACGGGCGCCGACGGCAATGTCACGCTCAATCTGGTCGTGGGCATGGGTTACGATATCATGTACAGTTCTCACGGTTTTTCTCCCACGACCCAGGATCAGTTCAACAGTCCGGACCCCGGCGTGCGCCGCAATTTCTATCCGATGGATACCACCGCGATATATTCTACCGTGACTTTTACGGCGGCGCTGACCGATGTGGGCAGTGTGGCGCTGTCGTTTATCAACGCCACGCCAGGCAAGGTGCTTTTCGGCGGAGTTAACGATAACAGATTGCGGGAACCGAGCGCTTTCGGAGTTGTCGAGGTGAACACCGATCTTGACGCGGACGGCACCCTTGACGACGGAACTCTGGTGGTGGATAATGTCCCGTACGCCCCCGCCAATACCTACAACATAGGCCTTTACGATTCGGAAAAGAACAAGGGAGTGGGCCGGAGCGTTATGACCGCCTTGTCCTCCACGACTCCGACCGTTTCCTACACGGGAGTGAGCGGAGTTGATTTTGACGAGTCCATGGCCCCGCCCCGTGTTGAAAATACGGCTTCCAATAATAACGACGGCGGAACGAATTCGAGCGTTCAGGGCGTGGTCAGGAGCACCGAAACGGCCAACTGGACCGCCATACCGTACAACGGCATAAGTTTTCAGTCCTGCCGCGGCGGGAACTGGGCGCAGGTCGACGAGAACGGCGCGTTCCAGCTCTATAACCTCATGGCCGGCGTAACATATTATGTGGAGGCTTACGGCGGTTGCGCCAATACCCCGCAGGGCCCCGGCGCCTGCTTTGAGGCGTATAAGAGCCCGGCCCTTTCAGGCGGCGTGCAGGATCTGTGTTCCGGCTCCGCCGCCAAAGGCATGAATGATTTTGTTTATTCAAGCGCGACAACTTCCGTCGCGATCAAGTTGAACCGTGTGGCCAGGAGCACCGGAACCATACAGGTTTGTATCCAGTCCGCTTCAGGCGTCCCTATCCCCAACGGCAATGTCAATCTGAATCCGGACGGTTCGGGTTGGAGCAATAATAATTGTGTGGGCACCCAGAGCCCCGGCGGGCCCGGCGGTTCCACTATAGATTCGAAACCCGGCATGGCCAATGCCAATGTGAACGTTTCCGCCGACGGCTGCGCGGTGCTGGACGGCCTGCCCAGCGGCAACTACATGCTTAATGTCTGGACGCCTTTTACACAGAATACCAGCAACAGCGGCCCTTCTTCATTCAACGGCGGCCCTGACGGCGTGTTCAGCTGGAACTATATGGAGGCCCACTGCTCCTCCGGTACCGCCGATACCTGGAGCGACGATTATCGCATCTCCGTTGATACCATGTCTCCGACATCCCTTAAAATGTATCAGTACGGTGCGCTCCTGCCGGTTTCCTCCATAACCGTTACGGTCGCTATCAGCACCACGAACACAGGAGTGGTCCGCGGCGTCCTTAAATTCCCGACCATTGTCGACCTGTCCGCCGCCCCCATAATGATCACGCTGCAGCCGCAGTGCGATATGGGCGGCTGCCGCGGCCAGGGTAATTTCTATGCCGCTAACGGCTCCGGTTCGAGCGAATATGCCTATTCCATTCCCGTCGCCAGCGCGGCGGCTTACTATATGAATGTGGCCGCCAATGGCTGGGGCCGCGTCAACATGGGCGGAGGCAATAATCAGATAAATCTTACCGCCTCGACCTTCAGCGTGGTCAACATGAGTTTCATGCCGGCGGGCACCGTGTCCGGAACGGTTTATAAACCGGACGGCTCGGTCCTGACCCCCGGTAACAATGAGTGGGTATATGTGAATATAAACAGCAACAGCGGCTGGACCAACGCGCAGGTGCAGAAGGACGGGACCTTCGTCATGCGCGATGTGCTGCCGGGCATAAACAGGATCAGCGTCCAAGGCGGAGGCATGTCCGGTTTCGGTTACACGCTGCCGGCCCCGGCTCCCCAGGTCACCGTGGTAGCGGGCAGCACAGCCGCTATAAACCTGAACCTGGTCAACGCCACTTACATTAATACCGGCCTTGACCTGACTAAAATACCGGACAATTCCGTAATAGCCCAGGGCTATAATTATCTGCTGGGATATAAGGTCATCACCATGCCGTCCGGCTCCGCTCTTAACAGCGCGACCATCACCAAACTGATCAACGGCGGGGGCGACGACCAGGATCAGATCCGCTATTCCAGTCCCACCGCCCAGGGGCAGGAAGGCCCCTGCGGCGGCGGCAACGCCTGGCCCGGAGGTTTCTGCGCGGGGCGGGTGCCTTCTCCCGCGGTTTACGACCTCTACATGATGCACAGCGGCAACTTCGACGACAGCGGCAAATCTTCCGCCGCCGCCGTCTCGCCGGGAGGTCTGCGGACCGCCAGCCGCTTCAATATCCGGCGGCTGTTCTCCGCCTCGGCCGTAGCGCCGCAGGATATGCCGTATCCGCACTTCACCCTTATCAGCTCCAGCAAAAATGTGATAGTCGACTCCGCCCATGCCAAGACGGTAATGCGCACCCCGTACGATTCGCCCATGTCCACGCCGTCGGCCGGAGTGCTGGTGGATATGACCCCTGCCGCGGACCAGCACGAGAGGGGCAATACCAAGCTCTTCGGTTCCGTCACAGCCTCCAACTTCTTCAGACTGGCGGATTATATCGGCACCGGCGGTGATTTCAATAAATTCACCGACTACCTGCCGATCGTCATTCTGTACGACGCCAACGGCCTTTTCGCGGCCGCCGGCATAGTCATCCCCTCGCCCGCGTATATAGCCGCTCACGACAAGACCAACGACTTCGACCGGGATTATGCCGCGGGGTATGACGCGTTCAAAGCGCTGCTGGACGGCGGGTCCCCGTATTCCTATGAGATCCGGAGCCTGGCCCCCAACACCTGCTATACCGAGGTGATAACGACCCCCAACTATCCGTCCTACCAGACGATAGCCTGTACGGGCGCCAAAGGGACGGCCAAACAGATAGATGTAAATCTGGATACGGCCGTGGGCGCCGGCGCCACGATCCAGGGCGTGGTAAGGACCACCGCCGCCGTCGCTACGCCGCTGGCCAATGTGTCGGTCGAAGTTTCCGGCGAGGGCCTGGAGACCAAATCGGCGGTGACGGATCCCGACGGACTTTACAAGTTCGAGGGACTGCCTCCCGGAGAGGTGAAGGTAAAGCTTACCGCCGAAGGCTACGCTCCCGAGGATGCGGAAGTAGAGCTTAGCGGAACCAAGATCGTAACGCTGGTTTCCAGCATGACGGCGGCCTCCGGTTCCATAACCGGCACCGTATATTCCCAGAAGCTGCCGTTCGCCAAAGTTCAGCCCGGCGCGGAGATCTACGCCTACGACGAACAGTACAGCCACGATAATCCCACGCTGCCGCTGCCGCTGCTGAAAACGCTCACCGGTTCGGACGGCAGTTATAAATTGACCGGCCTTGTGAACACCCACACCTACAGGGTTTTCCTTAAAGTGCCGGGCAAATATACGCTGAACCAGACCACCGCGGCCACGAACGGGGTTGTTTCCGGCGTGGACTTCACGATGCTGGCCAAGCCCCTGGACATAGAAATATTCGCCAGGAACGGCCAGACGACATACGAGTTCACGATGCTTAATCCGAAGGACTTCAAGGACGGTTTCGCGAAATGGAGCGAATACCCGTATAATTCCGCCACAGCCGCGACCCTGACGCTTAACCAGGAGCTCAGCGGCATCATGCGCGGATATATCCCGGTGGCGGGGAATATCCTGGCCGGCCATACCTATGTCCTGCATGCGGAAGCCGTCTCTTACTCCAACAAAACCGTCGTCAAGGAACTGCTGTTCGGCCTGGATTACAAGGGCAACGCGCAGCAGGCCATAGACGGAGTGATCATCGGAGACGATTCCGATAACGGCAAGGGCGGAAAGAACAATGAAGCGGGAATAGACCAGAGCGGCGGCGATCCGTCCGCCCTGGTGGTGCCTCCCGGCGTCATAACGCCGATCTCGACCGCCGCCGTTCCGTCCTGTACCTTCAAGGGAGAGGATAAGAACAGCACCGACCCGGCCTTGGCCGCCAAGGTCGACGCTCTGGGCAAGGACGCTTTCGCCGGCAATATTTATACGCTGGCCATCTCAAGCGTCGCCATCAATGAGGACAAGGGGTTTGATGTCACGCTCGCCTACGATAAGAGCAACTCTAGCCTTAGCGACCTGGGCGTGGCCAGTTACGATACCGCGACGAATAAGTGGTCGCCGCTCGACGCCGTCGCGACCGTAAATCCTATCAAGGGCACCGTCAAGGTCAAGCTTAAAAAACTTGCCTCCGTCCTGGCGCTTAAAAACAACAACGCCCGCGCCACCTTCTCTTCGTACAACGGACGGGAGTACGCTGTCAGGCCGCAGGCCTTCGGCTCGGGGAACTGGTCGGCCATGCTGGCGGTCGTAAAACCGTCCGTGGCGGGCAACGCTTATGCCGGAGCCAAACTGAAAGTGTTCAACTTTCCGAATCCTTTCAGCCTTGATTCCAAGACCACCCTCCCGTCCCAGGGCGCTGCCGCCCAGACGACGAACGGCACGACCATCCATGTGGAAGTGCCCGCGGGCAACGGCGGCCCCGGCCATGTGCGCATCTACACGCTCTCCGGTGAGCTTGTGATGGATATAAGCACGGACTTCACCGCCGGCACGCATAATTATGTCAATTGGGACGGCCGGAACAAGGGCGGCAAGAAAGTCGCCAACGGCGTGTATTACGGCGTGATAGAGCTGTCCGGCAAGTCGCCCAGCCGCAAAAACGCCACCTTCAAAATGGCCGTGATAAAGTAAGCCGGCGGAATTAAAACTGAGGGGTGGACTTAGCCGCAGTTTTGCGCCACTCATGGACACAATAACGCGAACAGTGCTGAACAGTGAAGGAGAGACTATGAAATTAAAAATATGGCTTTCGGCGGCTTTAATGCTGGCTGCATCCGCGGCCCAGGCCTCGGGTGTGGGGACCACGGGCGCGCAATTCCTGAAGGTGGGCGTCGGCGCCAGGGAGTTGGCGATGGGCTCCGCCGCAAGCGCGCTTACCGAAGGCGCCAATGCGGTCAACTGGAACCCCGGCAGGCTTGCCGGGCTGACGCAGAAGAATGTGAGCGCCAGCTACAACATGCTGTTCATAGACGAGTCCCAGGGATTTATCGGTTACGCTTCCCCGCTCGGCGATAAGTCGGGCGTCATAGGCGTCGGCGTGAACTACCTGACCGTTTCCAACATAGAAAAGCGGGCGGCGGACACCGAAGACCCGGATTCGAAGTTCAGCAATAACAACACCGCCGTAAACCTCTCTTACGCGCGGGCGGAAGTGCGGCCGGGGCTTGATCTCGGCGCCAGCCTTAAGTATATCTCCCAGAAACTGGATACCCAGAACGACAAGGCCCTGGCCGTGGACCTGGGCGCTGCTTATAAAGTGAACTCCGCCTGGACCGCGGCCTTCGCGGTGAAGAACCTCGGCAGCAGCATCGGTCCGGACAAACTGCCCCTTACCTTAAAGGGAGGGGCGGCTACCCGCTTCTTCAACGACAAGCTGACGGCAGCCGCGGACCTGGAGATGCTGGTATACGACGACAGGATCTACGCGGACCTCGGCGCTGAGTACGCGCTTAACGGTTACCTGGCTTTCAGGGCCGGTTACCAGGCGGGGCGCAGCAACGACAAACTGGGAGGCCTGACGGGCTTTTCGGCCGGTCTGGGGCTTAAGCTGGACCGCTTTAACCTGGATTACGCCTATGTGCCGTTCGGCGACCTGGGCGACACTCACAGAATGACGATAGGGTTTAATTTTTAATAAAATTTCCGCCGCAAAAATTTTTACCGCGCCCCGCCCTTAAAAGCGGGGCGATTGGTGTGCGGAAAATAAAAATCCGTTCAGGGCGGGATAAAAGGAGAATGTTTTGAAACGGCTAATAATTGTTTCTCTGCTTTGCGCGCCGTGGATAGCGGACGCAAAAGGTGTTGAGGTGACCGGGAAGCTGGACCTTTACGGGGGACAGTATTTTTTCGGCAGCCGGTCCGGGGCTTTTAACGGCTATGGGATCCTGGACGCCCAGCTGGCCAAAAGTTATTCTACCAGTTCCGGTCTGATCGTCAGCGCCCGTTCCGTCTACACCGGCTTCAAGCAGGTGAACGAACTCTCCGGCGGTGGCACCCTGTTCCAGCAGAGCCTGGATGATTCCATCGGGGCTAAATGGATAAAACGCTATGAAGGCGGTTATTCCCTCAAACCCCGCATAGGCGTCAAGAACGAGCTTTTCCGGGAAACCAAGGACGAGAAATGGGGCGAAGGCCTTTACGATTTCAACCGTTACGAGGCCGGACTTACTCTTGAACGCAAGACCCGGCTGGGGCTGTCCACTCCCTGGACCTATCAGTTCTCGTGGGATTTTTACGACACCCGTTATACCAGGTTCAAGTCGCTGGCCAGCCAGTACGGGCAGGAACTTGCCGCCCCCAACCCGGGCAGCAGGGTCCTCGACACTTTTACCAACCAGTTTTCATACGACAGCGAATTGGACCTGCCCGGTTTTATGAAGGCCGAGATTTTCGCGGCGGTTTCGCTGGTGGATTATCCGGACCAGAGAGTTATAAATTCGGCCGGCGCTTACCTGTCCTCCAAACGGTCGGATTCCTATCAGGCGCTGAACCTGGGGCTGTCGAAACGCCTTAACGATCTCGACGCGCTGGGCCGCATCCGCCCCGTGCTTGGCCTGACCGCGGGACTGGCGAATTTGTTCTCCAACCAGAATCATCTGGATACCGACCCGAAGCATTTAAAGTACATAGGGTCGTATTACGACTACCTGGAAACGCGCCTGGCTCCGAACGCGCAGTTTTCGTTCATTTCCTCGGGCCTGGTCCTGCGGCTCGGCTACGAGTTCGCCGTGCGCAGATATACCGACAGGCTGGCGCAGAAGGCGGACGGGACCTATACTCAAAGCAGGCTTTCCCAGTATTCCAGCAGCGCCAGCCTTGAGGCGGCCTACCCGCTGGCCCATTCTCTAGACCTGAAGCTGCAAGGCAATTGGGCGGCGTCGTATTCCAATAACCGTTACGAACAGGTTTACCGCTACAACTACGAAAGCTCGATGTATTTCGCGGGCCTTGAATGGAGATTTTAGCCGTCGCAGGCTTAATGCTATAAGCCGCCGGTTGAGGATTTCTGAGTTACTTGCGGTCCGTGTCTTGTGACTTTGGTCGTCAGGAGACTAATTATGAAAGCCCTACATCTCGTTCTTCTGCCGCTTTTGGCGGCGCAGCCCTGCCTGGGAGCCGTGACGCAGGATATAATAATGGCGCCGGAAGGAAAAGTGGAGGCCCGCACGGGACCCGCGGCGGCGTGGGTCCCGGTGGAAAATAAGGTGCGCATAGCGGCAGGCGCCGAGATCCGTACCGGGAACGATTCAAAGGCGGGGGTCTTTTTCCCGGACGGCTCCAGATTTATGCTGGGGAACAACACACTTTTTTCGGTCGATGCCACGGGTAAAAAGAAAGCCGGCTTCCAGCTGAAATTCGGCAGGCTTAAAGCGGCGGTGGCCGGTTATTTTTCCAGCCGTTTCGAAGTTCGCACCCCGTCGGCCGTCTGCGCCGTGCGCGGCACCGAGTTCGATCTCGATGTCGCCAAGGACGGCGGCACCGAGATGAACGTCTCCGAAGGCCTGGTGGAGGTTAACGATTCCAAAGGCGCCATGGCGGTCGTTTCTTCCGAAGAAAGGATAAAGGTAGGCATGGACGGCATGACCCCGCCGGAAACGGTTTCGCTGAAGGACGAAAGCGCGGGGTTGGCCGCGCGGCCGATGGCCGTGCGCCAGGAGACCGCCAGGGAACGCACCCGCACCATGCTTGAGGAACTGCGCAACCGCGAATTGAAGGCCAACGAGGCGCAGCTGGGCAAGGATTCCATAGACGCATTCGGCAAGCGCGTGCGCATAGAAGAATACCTGCTGAGGCCTTCCAACAAAGAATTCAAGCTGTTGTTCCTCAGCCGCCGGGCTGAAGAAGGCCGCCTGGACTGGGGCCATCTGATAGAGAGGTTTCAAAATAAGATCCCGGATGATATCAGCCAGGTTGGCGGAATAATAAACGGCATGTATTTTTCAAAGACCGCGCCCGTCAACTGGATGAAGTATTTCGAGGTGTACCTGACCAATACGATAGACAGCGTGAAAGAGACCATAGATTTCGGCAATCCCGTGTCGATCGATTTCTCCGGTTACGGCGCGGGCGTGGGCTCGCGGTACTATCCTTCCTCCATTGATTACAAGCAGATACTATCCGGGCCCGGCGTGGCCCTGGCTGTCGGAGCGGGTACGGGCGGCCTGAACGCCGATGAGCGCGCCCAGTTCCAGCAGACGCAGGATTATAATTCCAGCACAGCCGGTCAATTTACCTTTACGCAGAAGGTGGTAAACGCTTCAGGCGCGCTTGCCGTCCTTGAAAAAACGACCCTGAACCCCGCGGACCTCGCTGATGTGAGCGCCGGCGGCACGAATATCACGGATAACGCGGGTCTTTGGGGAGGCCCTTACCCGTCCGACCCCGATTACTCCGCCACGATCAACCCCGTGACAACCGAGGTGTACCCTAGCGGCCCGGGAAAAGCGGATTTTATGGTCACTAGCACATATGAGGACGGTTCCACCCTTTCCTCGCGTAAACTGCTTGTCCTGAACGACGGAAAGATAATGGATACGACCTTTAACCCCGCCGACCCGGCCGGTTCATTCGTCAAGGAAGGCAGTTTTAACCTTGAATTGGCCGTTACCTCGAATCTATTCCAGGGCCGCAACATCGATGTGCTGATAGCCCCGGAAATACTATCGCAGCAAAAATCCGCTACCACCACCGCCGATAGTTTCGCGATACGATAACTATCCCCAAAAAGTAGCCCCAAAAAGGACCAACCCCAAAAGGAGCCACAAAAGGAGCCCACAAAAGGAGCCTGGCTCCTTTTGTGGCTTTTAATGCCTAAAGCATCAAAAAGGAGGCTGGCTCCTTTTGAGTTTATTCGGATTTGTAGCGGGCTACTATATCTTTTACCAGGCCTAGGACAAGGGCTTTTCGTTTGGGGTCCAGGCCGTAAAGCAGCTTTTCGACTGCGGTTTCATAAAGGCGCTCCCGCCCCGGCGCGCGTTTTGGAAGCAGATCGGCCGGGTCCGTTTTCAGGGCGCCGGCGATGTCGGCAAAAGTTTTAAGGCTAGGAGTGTTGACGCCGCGTTCTATCTGCCCGTAAAAAGAGGCGTCTATCCCGGCGCCCTCGGCCACCTGGGCCTGCGTCATCCGCAGGGCTTCCCGCACAGACCTCATGCGCCCGCCTATTTCCGCGTAAAAAGTGTCCATTACTCTATTAAAGGACAATTTGTGTCACGCCGGAAGATGCCAATAGAACAGTTGACAGTTCCTACGGCACTGTTGTAGTATGAAAATGCGGGGGAATAAAATGTCGTAAGACGACATTTTATCGTACACGACACGGGTTTTTTATCCATTGCAAACCCGGACGCCCTGTTTGATGCGTTTGTTAAGCCTTATGGACAGGATAACCAAAACAAGCAGAACAATGCTTGAAAAGCTGGTAGCATTATTCATGCCGGGTTGCGCCACGGAGCGGGTTATGGCTATGGGGAAGCGGTATCCGCCGACTTCAGTCGCGACGGTCAAGATACTCCAGACAGGCCGCCCTGTAGCCCCATATGTGGAAATTGGAATAGTCAGCGTAGACAAATATTCAGCTCTCGCGGCAAACCGTCCGAAAGACAAAGTATACAATTTCCTTCGCGAGAAAGCGGCCGCCATCGGCGGCGACGCCGTTATTATAACGGCTGAAAACGATATAAGCGCATCAGGCCTCGTTATCAAGCTGAAGTCCGGAATCAAATAACTCAAATCCTCAGCTCCCGACGAGCATAGTCCAATTTTTTAAAATAGGGCTGTATTCGCTATGGTATTGACAAGTCAATTGGGTCTGCTATACTATTGACGCGCCTTCTTCGAGGGCTTCGTCGTGATAGTCGGATGTGTATAGGCCCAAAGCCTTGTCCGAGTTGGGCCTAACGACCTTTGCGAACTGGATTTTTCGGAGCGATACTATATCGAGAGACGAATTTGCGTAAAGGACTGAAATATGGAACGGAAGATCCTGCTGATGTTTATGACGGCCTGCGCCGCTTTGACAGTCAATGTGAACGCGCAGAACGCAGCTTTTTCCGGCCTCATGGCGGACCAAGACTGGCTGAAAGCGGCGGCGGACGCGGTCCAGCCCCCTAGCCCTGTGGCTCCTAAGCCCGCGGCCGCGCCTGTGGTCGCACCCGCTGCGCAGCGCGAGTGGCTGGTCCTGGTATTTCTAAACGGCCTCAACGACCTCGGTTTGCGCGGCCCCGCCGCCAGGAGTATAAACGATATGGAAACGGTCGGCTCCTCCGATAACGTTTCCGTGGTGGCGGAATACGGGATAGTTGGTGCGGACCCTGCTTCCGGAAATATACAATTTCAACGCGGTTCCAAGACCATTTATGTACAAAGGGACGACTCTCCCGAGAAGATAACCTCCCCCGTGATCTATACCTCTAATGACCGGGATATGGGCAGCGCGGCCCATCTGGTCCGGTTCGTAAAACGCGGGATCCGCCGGTTCCCGGCCAAAAAAGTGGCCGTGATAGTGTGGAATCACGGCAAAGGATTTTACGGTGTCTCATACGATGATGTCAGCGGCAACACAATAACCGTCGATCAACTGGGCCGGGCTATGACGCAGGTAAAGCAAGCTTTGGGCCGTAAAGTGGATGTTTTCGCCACTGACGCCTGCCTGATGCAGATGGCCGAGGTTGCTTATGAACTGAAAGATGCCGTTGAAGTGGTGGTCGGCTCCGAAGAAACCATTCCGGGCACCAGTTATTCCTATGCCAATCTGCTGAGCATGCTCGATGAGAACCCCGATCTGGACGCCGAGGGTTTCGGCGTTATCCTGGTGGGCGCTTACGGGGCCTATTACGGCGACTCGGTCCAGCGTTCTTCCGTGACGCTTTCCGCCGTGCGTACTTCCGCTTTGCCGGGTTTTGTGGAAAGGCTTGACAGCTGGGTCGCTGCGGTCAGGAACGACCCGAAGGTCTTTGCGGCCGCCGCTTCGAAAGCCGTGGCGAAGGCCACGCATCATTTTGCCGAACAGGATTTCAAGGACCTGTACGATTACATCGGCAATGTAGACAAGGCGGCGGCGAAAAATCAGGCGGTAAGAAACGCGGGAGCCGCTCTTCAGAATTACATCGCTAACACCCTTGTAATAAGCGACACGGGTTTTGTCAAGCGGGCTCACGGCCTGTCCATCTATTTGCCGGAGGCATTCTACAAGTCGGATGAATACGAGAAATTTACTTTCGCGCGCGATTCTATCTGGGACGATTTCATCCGCGAGATCTCAGAGGAGCGGCTTAAAAAACCGTAAAACTTATGTCAGGCACACGATTCTTTAGAAGAGTACTGCCCGCCGCCGCTGCGGCCTGGCTGGCGCTTTGCGGGTTCCGGGGCCCGGGTTTCTGCCTGACCCCGGAGCAGGAGACCCGGCTGGCCTCCTACGAAACCGCTATTTCCAAAGGCGATCCCGCCGCCGCCGAAGAATTTTTAGCGGACAAACCCGTCATTTCCGCCCTGTCGGAAACCGAGCCGCAGAGAGAGGCGTCGCTGAAGGCGCGGGCTGAAGCGCTGAAAGATCTTAAAGAGCTCCTGGCTATGTCCTGGGATGACTCGAATGCCAATAGCCTCAACCTGGCGCTTACCATAAGGATGGATGCGGGCAAGCCCCTGTCGATGGTGGGCGTGGGGCCGGAACCCGAAAAACTCCTTTCCTGGCTTAAAAAATACCGACCCGATTACCCGGTTGAGAAAATTGAGATCGTAAAAAGAGCCATCCGGCAATGGAAGGTGATATTCGGAAGGATGCATGGTCCCAGAAGCATCTCATGGGGCGATGTGGAAAAAGACGAAGGGGTTAAAGTCGTCGAAGCCGACTGGCTGACCTGGACGCTCAGGGAACGCAACGCGGTAATAGACCGGCTGGTAGAGGAAGGCGGACGGTTTCAGGAATACGGCGGCGCAGGCCGAAAGGCGGAAATAAAAAAGCAGGCCCTGTTGCGGCTGGCTGTAACCAAGGTAATGCGGTCCGGGGCGCTTTCCCCGCAGCAGGCGGCGCAACTTCACGACAAGAGCCTCACGGAACAGGGCTATCTGCTGGGTTCATTTTTCGACGGCAGCCGTATCGCAGTGGCCCCCGACCTGAAGCTTGTTATAAACGCGTACAGAAAACCCCTGCCGAAAGAAGTCCTGCCGTACCGGGAGCGGGAGGTGCTGGGTGCAATGCTTAACACCGCGGTCTCAAAAGAGCTGGCCGGCACGCGGGCCGGAGAGAAGGTGCTGGCTTTTTACTCTGGCGGCGCGAAGTTAAAACTCTCCGTGCTCCCGATAGACCTGACCTATTCCGGTTACGACGGCGCATCTGGAACCATTACGCTTGATTCCGACACTATCCAGAGATTCATGCAGATGAAAGGCTGTACCGCCGCTTCCCTGATGAAGAATGAAGAACAGCTGCGGGCCGCGGCAAAATATCTTTCTCCGCTGGTGGTTTATGAGGCCGGGCATCAGATGCGGGACGCCTGGGCCAAAAAAAAGGTCTTGTACAACCCGCAGGTGCAAGAAAGCGAGATAGAAGCCATGTCGCTGGAAGCGCTCTACCTCGGAGAAAAGCTGAAAAAGGATCCAGAGTTCGCGAAACTGTTAAAAGACCTGCGCCTGGTTTCAAACTATGCCGTTAAGCGACTGGAGATAGCCGCGGAATTTTCCGCTTCAGGTTCCAAGAAATTCGCTTCCATGGTGCGTCAGCGGTATTTCGCCGAATTGCCGTCCATAGACGCGGCCTCGGCGCAGATCCTGGAAGCTGTTGCGGCGGAGCAGTCCCGCAGGTCCGCCATGAAAGCCGAAGCAAGAGCCGAACTTGAATCTTCGGCCTTGAGCCAGGAGGAGGCGCTGGAGATGACGCCGGAGGAGATCTACGGCGCGGCGGGCGAGATCGGTACGCCGGCCCTGGAGAAGCTCCGCAAGGATATGACCGATCTGGGACCGTATAAAAACGGCTACGAGGCCTTCGACAGCGAGATCCGGTCCGGGACAAAGAGCGCCAAAACCGGTTCGTTCGTCAAACAAGGAGCGCCGCCGATCTTATGAAAACATTTATTTTTGCGGTAACGGTTTTCGCAGTCCTACACAGTTCCTGCCATGCCGCGGGAACCGAAAAGGGGGCGGCGGCCAAGCCCGCGGCCCCGCAATTCACCGGTTACACGATGGATAAGGATTATTTTTCCTGCGCCATCCCGTCCGGCTGGCGGCTGGAGAGGGAAAAAGCCAGGGACGAAAAATATAAGATATACGAAATAGAGCTTATCGCCCCGGTAGTCCGGTCCCCAGCTTCCGCTTCTCCGAAAAGCGCGCCGAAGGCGGGCCTCCAGGCGGCGGCCGGCTCGCCTACCGCGATCTATGTCTCCTATTACGCCAAGGATAACGCCGACTTCTCCGGCTATAAGGATTTTATAGAGCGCAATTCGGCTAATATCCTGGGCGAGACAAAAAATGAAAGAGAATCCTACTCGCCGGTCAAACAAATAAAGCTTAACGGCCGTGCGGCGTTCGAGCTGTCGCGGGCAAAACTCGCCTATCTGCACCCGGAAAGCAAATCCGGAGAAAGCGTAAAACTTAAGGAAAAACTGTATGTTCTTCCGGCCATAGATGGATTTTATGTCCTGCACTTTACCGCTTCCGCCGCCGGTTTTCAGAAGAGTTTGAACATTTTCGAAAAGGTCGCCGGCAGCTTTAAAGGCAAACCGTAAATGCCGTAAGTTATTTAATAACCACATTCCGTAGCGTACCGTACTGTTGAAGGATTCAGGTCAGGGGGAGAATCTTTATGAAACAGTTCATATTCGTCGTCTCTATGCTGGCGGTGTCGTCTATCATAACGGGGTCTCCGGCGGAGGCGGCCGTTTCTTTTTACGGCGACTGGGAGACAGGCCTGGTGACAGGCTCCGGCGATCATAACTGGAATCATACCCAGATAAGCGCGAACGACCCCAGCCGCATTACCGTAAGGCCCGCAAGCGACGGCGGCGGGCACCAGGGTAATTATTACGCCCGCTTCGAGGTGCGCAGCGGCGACGGCGGCGGTCCCGGCCACACCGAACGGTCCGAGGTCGTGCACATGAAGGATGCGGGTAACAACATCATTTATGAGAATGCAACCAGCGGTACGGTGCGATATTCTTTCAGCGTGAAGTTCGATCCTTCCTGGCAAACTTTGGTGGGCGATAGTAACGGCGCCTGGGGCATTTTTTTGCAGCTTCATGGCGATAACGGCATTAATCCCGCGTGGGGCTTCGGCGCCACCCCGGATGATACCATCGTTTTCGGTATGCGCGCCGGCGATGTGCAGGGAGAGAGCGAGATAAACCGGGGCAGGGATTTTGATCTTTCCAACGGCTCCTTGAATAAAGGGCACTGGATAGACTTTATCCTCACGGTCAAATACGCCACAGACAATACGGGATCCGTGAGTGTCCAACGCAAAGATGAGGGGGATTCCAGCTACACGCAGGTATTGAGCGTGACAAATGTTCCAACCCTTCAATATAATGACGGTTCCGCGACCGGCAATCACTATATGAAGCATGGTTTATACAGCAATTACGAAACTTTTACGCGGATCCTGTATACCGACGGCTTCACGCGCGAAGTGGTGACGGACCCCGGGTCCTATACGCTTACCGTTACCAAATCCGGCACCGGAGCCGGTACGGTTTCCGGCGGCGGCATTAATTGCGGCGCCGCCTGCTCGGCCTCTTTCTCTTCAGGCGAGGTCGCGACTTTAAGCACCGCCGCCGCTGCCGGTTCAACTTTTACCGGCTGGTCCGGCGCCTGTTCCGGTATGGGACACTGCGCTGTGACCATGAACAGCGACGCCGCGGTAAACGCCGTTTTCACCGACACTGCCGCTCCCACGGTTTCGGTCACCGCTCCCACGGCCGGAGCCACGGTCTCAGGAACCATCGGCGTGACTGCGTCCGCCTCCGATAATGTCGGCGTGTCCAGGGTCGATTTCTATGTCGATGGTTCGCTTCAGGGCTCCGATACTTCCAGCCCCTATGCCTACAGCTTAAATACGACTTCGCTGTCCAACGCCGCTCACACGATCACTGCCCGGGCTTATGACGCGGCAGGCAATAACGCCGTTTCCGCCGGAGTGTCCGTAACCGTAGACAATACCGGCGCCTGCGCGACGGCGACCACGGCTTTCCAGAATTATCCTTTCGCGGAGCAGTCCGGCATCTTCACCGCGCAGTTCGACGCCACGCCTGACGCCACTAATGACGACGCCGTGACGGCGCTCTCCTCCGGCCCGGCGGCAGTGGTGGCCGATATGGCGGCAATTATCCGGTTCAGCAATACCGGTGTTATCGAAGTGCGCAACGCGGGGGCATACGCTTCCGATTTGTCCGTGCCATACATCGCTGGAGCGGATTATCACTTCAGAATGACGGTCAATCCCGCCGCGCATACTTATTCTGTTCATGTCACCACTCCGGGCGCCTCTGAGGTGTCGTTGGCGTCCAACTATGCTTTCAGATCCGAACAAAGTTCCCTGGCGCGCCTGAATAATATGACAATGACGGCATTCACCGGCAGCCATAGTGTGTGTAATTTTTCCATATCGGGCGGCGCCTCTGATGTATCATCGCCCACGGTTACGGCATTCACTATCCCGGCAACCTCAGGTTCGCTTAATATAGCGATCACGGCGTTGACGGCAACCGACGATACCGGTGTGACCGGTTACCTAGTGAACGAGTCAGCCACCCGGCCGCTGCCCGGCGCGGGTGGTTGGACTGCTGGTGCGCCTGCGAGCTATGTCTTCGCATCAGCCGGCGCTAAGACATTATATGCCTGGGCCAAGGACGCCGCCGGTAATGTGTCTGCGAGCCTCAATGGTTCCATAACGATAACCCTGCCGGATGTATCATCGCCCACTGTTACGGCGTTCACT
>Ga0172379_10001104_pt1 | contig 57888 bp, 58 predicted proteins | sample GrowelOW334metaG_FD_119756 | JGI IMG/M metagenome (GOLD analysis project Ga0172379, IMG submission 119756) | Groundwater microbial communities from an aquifer near a municipal landfill in Southern Ontario, Canada - Groundwater well OW334 metaG | ecosystem: Environmental > Aquatic > Deep... | reverse complement strand
TATGAGCGATGTTGGAGATATAATTCATTAACCGATTATACCCCTTCTTGAAAGCATTTTCCAGATAAATCTGTTTCATTTGGACTCTTTTCTAGAGTCCAATATGTCAATGAACTTTTGCAGGAAAATTTCGTTATTTCTTATTTATCTTTTGTAGTTCTTTAATAATAAGTTCGTTTTGGCGAATAACGATCCAATTTTGTTCAACAAGCGCGCTTAAGTAGGTGACTTTAGCTTGTTCTTCACCGCTGGCAAAACTCAAAGCCATACCCGCCTTAAACCATTTGTTGCCGATCAGATCATTGGCGATTTTATTAAGATTATCGATATTTCGTTGTTTGATTTGATCAACCGTATAGTCATCAAGGTTCAAGCCGTATTGCTCCAAGGTTTTTTTAATCATTGCTTTCTGTTCCGCTTCGACTTGTTCCGGTGTTTTTGATGTAAACCAACCCATTTTAGGCCTCCTTTGTGCTATTCAAATTGGTAGCAGTTATTTTAATTAACTCGACAAGTTTATCGATATCAATTTTTGATAGATTAGTGATTTTCCTATCTTTATATCCTTCGGCAGATCTATAATAATTTATGTATTCATCGATTAAAGGCTGTATTTCGGGAAATTGGTTATAAGTTTCTTCAGGATAACCGAACTGGAGCTCTTCATTATCGGCGGCTAAAAAGAAAAAATAAGAAAAGTTACTGTTTATTGCGGTGCCAATAAGCTTCTTCGGTAATTTTGTCATTAAGGAAAAACCATTTTTTCGCCATGAAAGCGAAATATTTTCAATAGTTTCAAAATTACTAAAGAGTGCTTGAGCTAGTTCTTTACCTTTCGGCGATAATCTACGCATAAATTCTTCTTTGGTGATCGGTGTACGATCGTAATTATCATTGGCTTTATTTTTTTCGGTATAGGTAACATTTTTTCTAGGTGGATTGACGAGACGTGGTACAAGGAACGACTCCTGTCCGTCGCCAATGAGTTCCATCTCGATAACATAGAAATCGATTTCTTGGCCCGTTCTATCGTTTAAGTAATTAGCAATGTCTTTAAGCTCTTGGTTAACTTGATCAACGACAATTAATAGCGAGAAACTACCTAGTCGCAATCGTTTTTCGAGACCTTCTTTAAATTCTGTTTCCGAGAATTCAGTACTAGGAACCTTTTCCTTTATATATTCGATAAGGCTGCCTTCAAATTTAATTTTTCGTTGAGTTAAAAACTTTCGAAATGTAAGTTCTAAATCCTCATACGATTTATTCCACAAATAAGCCGAATAACCGAGTATTTGGCCAACAACAGTTCTTTTTACCTCGGGGTTTTTATCGAGTTTTGTTTCAATTAAAGCAATGTGGCCTTGAGGGCTAATTGCTAAGAGATCTAAAGATCCGTTAGTCAAAGATACTTCCTTGCCAATAGTGACGAATGGCATTTCATAACCAATCTCGTTAAAAGGCAGGATATTAACGTCTTCTGCTAATAAATTTTGAAGATGGGCTTCGTCGTCATAATAGCGTTTCTCAACAGGAACCCATCTTTTTTGGTCATTTAAATGTAAAATTTTCATTTTCTCTGATCGGATTTTAGGGCGTCGGGATACAAAAAGCCCGCCGCCAGCGATGATCTTGCGATCACCTGCAGTCCTTTCGAACTACAACCGATCAGAGTGCTCTGACGACGAGCTTAATATCTCTGATCGGATTTATGCCATGCCCTAAGGAAACCATAGGGTTTAGGCAAATAAGTTAACAAAAGTGCTGTTTACAGGTTAATCATAGCATAAAACAAACTAAAATGGAAGCATTTCAATAGAATCGAGGAGTAAAGGTTGACAAGAGTCATAGCAAAATTGTAGAGTATAAATAACAACTGATATTGCCTTTATGGCAAATTATGTGCGTTTATGCACGGCAAACGATAGGTTTTATGGGTAACTTTCCCAAATGCCTATCAGGCTGTGCTTTTTTGTATTTTAAAAACCTACTAAGAAGGAGAACAAAATGGAAAATAATTTAGAAAATGTAATTGCGATCGAGTACGTTGATATCGATTTGCTAAAAATGTATCCCGGGAACCCTCGTAAGTTTAACGACGCATCAATTAAAGAGATGATGAATAGCTTGCAAGAACATGGATTCGCAAGTCCTTTACTCGTTAATACAGCTCCTGGTAGAGAAAACGTCATTTTATCAGGGAATTTGCGACTTGTCGCCAGCCAAAGATTAAAATTAAAAAAAGTGCCAGTAGTAAAATTGCATATCGTTGATCAAAGAAAAGAGCAAGACCTTCTACTAAAAATGAATATCTCAAACGGTGAATGGGATTACGATCTTCTAAAAAGTTTTGACATTGAAATCGTAGTTGGGGCAGGTTTTAAAGATCTTGAGCTTGCTAATATCTTTGACGACACGCTTGAAACGGAGGATGACAACTTTAATGTTATGAAAGCCCTTAACGCTATAAAGCAGCCTAAAGCAAGAAATGGCGATTTGTTCCAGATAGGCAACCATATGATTCTATGTGCTGATTCACTGGACGAAAATATGGTTTCTAAATTAATGCATGGGAACCTGGCCGATATGGTTTATACTGACAGCCCCTTTAATATTGGCTTGGATTATAATGGCGGACTGGGAGGTAAATCTGCTTACGGTGGCCATGTGGATGATAAGAAAACCGACATTGAATTTAGAGAATTTCTAAAAAAGAGTATTCAAAACGCCATTAGATTCACAAAGCCCGATGCCCACTATTTCTATTATTCGGACCCAAATTATGTTTGGCTTATTCAAACACTCTATCATGAGCTTGGCATTAAACCAGTTAGAACATGCCTCTGGATCAAGAATGGATTAAATCCTACCCCAAAGCAGGCGTTCAACCGTTGTTACGAGCCAGTAATCTATGGGGTTCGTAACAGACCATATATCTCCCCCAAATGCCCAAACTTAACAGAAATTTTAAATCGGGAAATTGCGACTGGAAACCGACAAAATGACGATCTTCTTGATCAGCTCGATATCTGGATGGTCAAACGAATATCTGGTCAAGATTATACTCATCCAACCGAGAAGCCGCCGACTCTTCATGAGAAAGCTCTCAGGCGTTGCACTAAACCCGGGGATATTGTTTTGGATTTCTTTGGTGGGTCTGGCTCTCTTATGGTCGCATGCGAGCAACTGAAGAGGACTTGTTTAATGGTCGAAAAAGAACCTATTTTTGTAGATTTAATTATTAATCGCATGGAATTATTAACTGGTAAAAATGCAAAAAAGATTTCAGGAGGTCAAGATGGAAAGCAATGAAATTAAATATAGTGATTTATTTCAAATTGGTGGACATAGGATTATTTGCGGTGATGCCAGGGATCCAGAAATTGTTAAAAAATTGATTGGCAGTGACAAAATTAACCTATTATTATGTGACGTACCATATGGCGCGTCAGCTGTAGAATCCAAAATTCATTTCCAGAAAACAACAAAACACCAACCAATCTTAAATGATCAAGAACAATCGGATGAAGAATACGCTAGATTTACCAAAGATTGGCTGGAAGCAATTAAGCCATATCTAATGTCGAAGAATAGTGTTTACCTTTTTAATAGTGACAAAATGATTTTTGCACTTAGGGAAGGGATGCTTCAAGCGGGGTTTAAATTTGCCCAATTATTAATCTGGATCAAAAATCAACCAGTAATCGGTCGTCTTAACTATCTTCCAGCTCATGAATTGATTGGTTTTGGATGGTTTGGCACGCACAGTTTTTACAAATCACAGGATAAGAGCGTTTTGTTCTATCCTCGACCCAGTAAATCCAAACTTCATCCAACTATGAAGCCGATTGGACTATTAAGAAATCTTATTCTGAATAGTTCACGGGTCGGCGACATTGTTTACGATGGCTTTTTGGGCTCAGGTAGTTCTGTTGTCGCCGCTGAGCAAGTGAAAAGGCGATGTTTTGGTGTTGAGTTAAGCCCTGAATATTGTTCGGTCGCTATCCAAAGAATTGAGAAGGCGACGGGATTAGTTGCCAAAAAATTGGATTAGGAGTTGCTATGGCTTATAAAAAAGTTGAAATACGGAAAGTAAAACAGAAGGAAATGTTTTTAGAACACATTAAAAAAGTGCCGATTATCCAAATTTGCGCCGAAAAAGTAAACTTAAATAGGAGTACTTTTTATCGATGGTATAAGTCAGACAGAAAATTTGCCAAAGCTGTTGATTTGGCGATACAAGAAGGTGTTTCCATGATCAATGACCTTGCACAAAGCCAGATTATTCAGGCTATGAAAGAGCGGAACCTAACCGCCTGCATGTATTGGTTGAACCATAAAAGCCAGGATTTCGCTAACAAACTACAGGTCAGTGGTAATTTAGAAATGAAAAAAGATGAATTAACCAAAGAACAAGAAAAGGATATAAAGCGAGCGCTAGAATTAGCGTCTATGATTACTAGAAATGAAGGCAGGAATGAAAAGAAACAATAACATTATTAAGAACGTAATCAAAAATCAAGCGGCGAGGATTGAGGCAACAAAAAATAATCATCTAATGTTTTTTTATGTCTATTTCTCGCAATATGTTCAATTTGCCATTGCTTCATTTCATAAAAAAATATTTAAACTAACTCAGGACGAAAAGACTAGGTTAAGCGTAATTGTAAGCTTCCGTGGATCAGCTAAGTCGACTTTAATAACTCAAAGCTTTCCTCTATGGGCAATTCTTGGTCATTTACAGAAAAGATTTGTAGTAATCATTAGCCAGACTCAAGAGCAGGCTAGACAACATTTTAAAAATATTCGGACGGAACTTGAAGAAAACGAGCTACTAAAACAAGATCTTGGTCCATTCGAGACGCAAAATGAATGGAATAATTGCAGTCTGATTATTCCCAGATATAACGCAAAAATCATAGCAGTTTCTCGAGAACAAAGCTTTCGAGGCGTAAGATTCGGGAGATTTCGTCCCGATCTTATTATTGCCGACGATTGTGAAGATATGGCTTCTGTTAAGACCGTTGATTCAAGAAAAAATACCAGGGATTGGTTTGGAAGTGAAGTGTTACCACTTGGTGATCAAAATACTCGAATATTAGTAGTAGGAAATCTATTACATAGCGATTCTTTACTAATGAACCTAAAAAAGGACATTAGAGATGGTACCCTAAGTGGTACATTTGACGAATTTCCTTTAATTAACGAAGAAGGAGCGTCGGCTTGGCCAGGCAAATATCCTAATTTAGAATCGATCAAAGAAGAAGAACGTAATGTTGGCAATAAATTTATTTGGGCCAGAGAGTATTTGCTTAAAATTATCGATGATACTGAACCGGTAGTAAGTAAAGAGTCCATTGAATATTATGATAAATTACCCGAAGAATTGCCGGGACAACGAATCGAATACCTTATTGGTGTAGATTTAGCTCTCGGCGAAGATCAGAAGCATGATTTTACAGGGATTGTTAGCGCAAAAGTATACTATCTTCAGGGTAAACGTTATGTTTTTATTTTATCTAATCCCTTAAACATCAAAAGTGATATAAACAAAATATTAGAGATCCTAAAAACATTAGTTGCTAGTTATGGTGATATATATAAAACAAGAATATGCATTGAGGGAGTAATGCTACAGAAAATGGTTTCCCAATTGCTGTCAGATGAAAACTATCTTGCCGAGGCGATATCGATTGGACAGTTAGACAAAAGGGAACGCTTAAGTTTCTCCAGTAATCCTATTTACTCCGGCGAAATACTGTTTCCAAAAGTGGGTTGTAAAGAACTTTTAGAACAAATTACTGAATTTGGCACGACTGCTCACGACGATTTAGTTGATGCTTTTTCGATTATTGGGCTAAAATTGATCGATGAAAATAGGAAGTTGGTGGCCCCGTTAACCATGGAAGTAACCGGGTTATATAATCATAGTATTACTCCAAGAAATCATTGAAATTCTGGCCTTGACTTCCTTGGGTAAGTCTGTCATTCCTTACCTTAATAGAAAGGTTAGGAGGACATATGGACACTCAAGGAGCAAATTTAACCAATACTTCACCGCTTTTACTGCCCCAAGAGGAAAATGGCAAATTTAAAGAAGCGCCAATCACTCAAAAGTCGCCCGTTAACTACTGTTTGTATGCCAGAAAAAGCTCTGAAGATGATGAAAGACAGGCCTTATCGATCGATTCCCAGATTAAAGAAGTAACCAGCCAAGCGGAAATTCAAGGTCTTAATATAGTAGAAGTTCGCCAAGAAAGCCATTCGGCAAAAAGCACGGGGCAACGACTGGTCTTCAACCAATTGCTTTTAGATATTAAGAGAGGATATTTTGAAGGGATTTTAGCCTGGGCGCCGGACAGATTAAGCAGGAATGCCGGGGATTTGGGAGCAATCGTCGACTTAATGGATAACGGATATTTAAAAGAAATAAGAACTCACGGCCAGGTTTTTACCAACTCGCCAAATGATAAATTTTTATTAATGATTTTGTGTAGTCAAGCTAAGCTCGAAAATGATAACCGGGGTGTAAATGTTCGGCGAGGCATGAGGGCAAAATGCGAGATGGGCTATCGGCCATGTTTAACGCCTTTGGGATACCTAAATGATCAGTTTACCAATAAAGGTCAAAAGAAAATTTATCCCGATCCCGAACGAGCACCGATTATTAAAGAAGCGTTCGAAAAGATCGCGCACGAAGGATGGAGCGGTCGACGAGTATTTCTCTGGTTTAGAGATGAGAAGAATTTTCGGACAAGAACTGGTAAACCGATCACTTTGAGTGGAGTTTATCGAATGCTTGAAAATCCGTATTATACAGGCGTATTTGAATCGCCGGTTGGTAGCGGCAAATGGTATAGAGGAGCGTACGAACCGATTGTTTCCAAAGAATTATTTAAAGCAGCACAAGAAAAAATGATTGTGCCGCCAAAAAGTATGCCCGGCACTAAGATATTTAATTTCACTAAATTACTTAAATGTGGTTCCTGCGGCTCGGGCATTACGGCCCAGGAAAAAGTCAAACGAAGCGGCGCGCGATATATTTATTATCACTGCACAAAATTGAAAGATCATACTTGCCACGAGCCGTATGTTAGAGAAGATCTATTATCAGAGGAATTCGTAAGAGTGTTAAGCGAATTATCGATCGAACAGCTAAAATCTAACAAAGATATCTACCAAAAATTCGAGCATTTTCAGAAGTTTAGATCATCAATCATAGATTTTGAGCTAAAAGAGAATCAAGTTAATGAGATTGACTTGGAAGGAATAAACCTCCAAAAATTTGTTGAATACGTGTTTGAAAAGGGTTCAAGGGAAGAAAAGCGGTCGTTAATCGGATGCCTGGACAAAAAGCTATTCCTGAAAGATAAACAAATTGCATACACCTGTTGATTATTAAAGTTTTCTGGTAAAATTAGAGTATAAATTATGAATATTTTAGGAGATACTATGGACTACAATGGCACGATCATTGAAGAAAGTTTGGAAAATACAGATGTTCTAAAAGACTTAAGAATTGTTTCAACGAAAGTTGAGCAAGTCGTTGAAGAGCATCATACTCCTTGGTTAAAGCAGTGGACTCTGCATAAAGTCGAAATTCCCGAGAATGAAGCTGAAGAAGTTGCCAATAAATTAAGTAAGTCACTCGACAGTGATCATAATGGCAGTTGGTATGCTGATTATAAAAATAAAGATTGGCACTATATTATATTTAAAAATAAGGTTTTTAAGATTAACCGCAAAAATATTAAAGAATATCAGGCGGCTCAAGATTACGGCGTTTCTTTGGGTATCCCAGAATACCAAGTCGACTTTACCAGTGTTCACCCGGAAACAACTTTGTTTATGCTAGTATCGGTTGATGGGAAAATATCTACTGGTGATAATGATTCGATGGATGTTGATAAAGACTACCCGAAGATAGAAGAAGTAAAAGACGGTCTTCAGCAATACTACGACATTGAGCAAACAACTGATCTATATTCTCTAAACTCTGGTCGAGTAATGGCCAAGATGGGTGTTAACGATAAAGATGAAGAACCGGACAAAACGCCGGTAAACTTTATTGTTATTGATGATAACCATTTAACTGAAAAAGGAATTATCTATTTAGCCAAAAAAGCCAGCCACTTGATCCTGGTGGCAGCCAATCAAAAACATCCGGCAATTAATATGAAAATCGATAATCTTGAAGTTATCACTTATCCAGATCAAATCGATTTTAAGAATCTATTCATGAAGTTTAAATGGGATCTTGGCATTGATAAAATTACTATCCAGACCGGCGGGACATTGAATTCAATTTTATTAAGAGAAGATTTGATCGACCATCTGTCGATAGTTTTGGCACCGTGTTTAATTGGCGGGAAAAATACTTCAACCTTAATTGACGGCGAATCATTGCATTCGCAGGATGATTTATCAAAAGTCAAACCATTGAAGTTAGTTAGTTGTGAGCAATTAAAAAACTCATATCTTCACTTAAAATACGATGTAATAAACTAATGAATAAACTAACAAATAGTGAATCTTTTGAGATAACCCCAACCCTGCCGTTTCATTTTGACGGAACTTTTCACAAGCCATCGCATTATCCGGACAAACTTTCCGATTGGGAGCCGGGGAAATATTGGCAGAGCTTTAGAATGGGCAAAGATTTATTTGGAGTTAGGATTGAGGACAAGAACCCCAATCTTTTAGTAACCGTTTTCTCTGATAAAAAACTTTCGGAGAAAGAAATCGAAAAGATTAAAGAAGAGCTGAATTGGCGTTTCGGTTTGCAAGAAGATTTGACAGAGTTTAATAAAATTGCCCAGAACGATAAAAGATTTTATCCGATTTTTAAAAAATGGCTCGGAATGAGAGTTTCAACTGCTCATAACCTCTATGAACTTTTGATTATCGCTGTCCTTCTGCAGAATGCGACAGTTAGACGAACAGTTCAAATGACAGATGCTTTGTTGGATAAATTTGGTACCGAATTAGAATTTGATGGTAAAAGATTGTGGGCAATTTGGTTGCCAGAAGATTTAGATAAGACAACTGAACAAGAATTAAGAGATATAAAAATCGGTTATCGTGCAAAATTTATTAAAAGACCGTCCGAAGACTTTTCCAAAGGTATGGTTGACGAAATTGCTTTGAGAAAAATGGATAAAGAATCAGCGGAAAAGGAATTGACTAAACTTTACGGTGTCGGGCCCGAAACAGCCAGAATTCTTCTATTCGAAGCTTTGCATCATTTTGACACTTTTAAGCACATTGCGCCATGGCAACAAAAGATTTATTCAAAACTTTTCTACGACAAAGAATTAGTGCCAGTAGAACAAATTAGAGAAGATATTGTTAAAACCTATGGTCAAGAATACGCCATGCTTGCAGTCCATTATATTTGGGAGGATATTTTCTGGAAACGGAAGAATGAGCATATTGAGTGGTTAGAGAAAGAGATTAGGCTATAAAGGACTAAAATGGATGATACATTTATTAATTTAGCAGGGCGTCCTGTAATAAAACCAAATGATCGGTTTGCGAAAGACCGAATCTCAGTATATGGCATTTTAATTGATAATAATAAAATTTTATTAGTCAGATCAAAAGGTGTCGCAGCTTGGGATCTTCCTGGTGGTGGCCAAGAGAACGGTGAAGACGATATTGCAACTTTAAAAAGAGAAATGCTAGAAGAAGCAAATTGTGAAGTTTTAAAAATCGGAGAATGTGTCAAAGAGACGCAGATTAATTTTTATGCGGATGACATTGACGAGTATTATTACAACGCGGGTAAATTATACAGAATCGCAGCATGGCAATTCGTCGATAAAGAACTCGAAAAGGAAATTGAAGAATTTAAAATGGTGGATCTAAAAGATCTGAATACAATAAATATCCGCCCGTACCTCAAAGAAATAATTAAAGAAATTAAAAGTTAAATTAAAATAAACATGAGCCAGGACTCTCTTGCCTACGAAATTATTACTACCAGGTATCCTCGTCCAGTTAATACCAAATTAGATGAATATTTGGATAATTATGGCGTTGGGTCAAAAAGCGTCCATTTTTTACTCGGAAAGCTTACTGAATTGCTGGAGGTTCCGATCGAATGGGCTGGATACGATATACCGGACTCTCTTAAGGCGCATGTTAAATTTTTTAAGAATATTTCCAAAAAATTAGTAAAGGACTTTAGGAAAAAACAATCTTACGATCGACAATCGGTTAATAAATTCTTCTTAAAAAACCACATTATTTTTAAGTATGCAATTCAACGATGGTTGATCGTAAACGCTGGCATTTGCTTTGAACTTTTTACGATTAGCGAAGAAAAAGTTCAAAAGGACTTTCTAAAAGAACTTGATAAAAGAGCCGTGAGAATTGGTGATGTGGTTTTGCACTTACATATTATCTCTAATAACGAGCGTGAAGATTTGATCGAGCTAGGATTTGATGTCCCGTATAAACACTTCGATAAAAGTTACTATATTGATGCCTTATGCCAAGCGAACAAAATATTGCAATCCAATCCTGAAAGTATCGGCTTGTTTTGCGAAGATTCATGGGTTTTTGACCCGGCCGTCCACAAAATTGCCAGCGACGGCAAACCGTATGCTTCGTTCAGTTTTCTAAAAGATGACATTCTTGTGGGCGAGCGTTTTTTTGTTGGTGATGTTCGTCCAGATAATAACTACTGCAAGCAATATGATTTTGCACTTAGAAGTCCTAGGCGCTTAAAACTCCATCAAAAAGGAGAATTTAACCCCAAAACATATGGAATATTTTATCCAAAGGAACTGCTGAAGAAAAATGTTGACAGATATAGCGGTCTTCTGGTATCATCAGAATATGATTTTAAATAAAAAACTCACAACTTGGTCTAGTTATATTTATATCGAACTCGTCTCCGCTTGCTCAAGAGGTTAGAGACTTTAATAGTGAAGTCTCATTGAAGTCTGCCTCTCTTGGGTAGGCTTTTTGCGTTCAAAAGGGGGTTTGTATGACAGAACTTCAAGCGTTAACTGAGGGTGGAATAGATTATATCCTCAAAGAAGGCTCCTTTGTTTGGGAGGTAATTCCAAAACAACCTTCCCTTGTGGTAATTTCCGTCCCACATGATGGATTTCCTGCAAAGGATTTTACTGGGCTGGTCCAGCCATTACTGCCAGACATGATCAATCCAGGATTGCTTTCTGCCAGGGACTTGAATATCTGGCCGATTGCAAAGGACATCGCTTGCCAAACGCCCGTAACGATAGTCAGAGGACTTTTGCCGCGGAGTTTCGTAGACTATAATCGCAGATGTCCGAGGGTAAGAGAGGATGAACTGCAAAATCTCGAAGAACCCGATATAAACATAATAATTGGTCAGCAGCTATGGGAAAATTATCATAGCAAGCTGAAATCTGCGATCGAGCGTTCGACCATTACTACAGAACAGGCATCTTTTCCCGTGATTAGACCGTTGCTTCTTGACCTTCATGGCTTTGTTGAGCAACCTAGTTACGGCGAATATGATCTGATTTTCGGCACTCACAATGGCCAAACGATAAGTTATTCGATCGATGCTCGCTTTGCTGCATATTTGCTTGACCTCGGATATCGAGTTTTTCTGCCCAAGCGAAAATCATGGTACAACATGAGAGTCGGAGAAAATGACAAATATCCCGGCGGTGAAATCATCCTAAATTGTCATCGGATGACAACCGCACCATGTATACAGATTGAAATTCACCAATCATTTCGAACGAGGGAGAACCAATCCAAGGGAATTAAGCTCGCCAAAGATATAGCTGGCTTCTTTCAACGCTACACTGCTGAAAATTGGGATACATTAGCGATTCCAAATCAACTTTCAATCGAACAATCATCTTGAGAAAAAGGTGATAAGGCCGGGGCAGGTTCATTTGCGAACTTGCCCCTTTTTATTTAACAGAGTCCCACAATTTCCCATGTGGTTTATTTGCTAATATGAGTCCCAGACCCACTTGGGTCGGCACCAAAATAGGCCCATTTGGGCACAAAAAAGAGCCCAAACGACTATTATCGGTTTCGACTCTTCTTTGTTATTGCTTACCCCTCTTTCGAGGGTTCCAATATTGTGGTTGAGGGCCAGGTGGGGATCGAACCCACGACACGTTGCTTAAAAGGCAACTGCTCTACCACTGAGCTACTGGCCCTTGATATTCTGCTTTGTTTTTTAAAAAGGCAATGCTCTTTCACCTTAAAGGTGATTGAGCGTAGCTCATCTCCACTGAGCTACTGGCCCTAAAAAATGCAAATGGTTGTTAACTATTAACTACTTAACATAATAGCAGATTTTTAATTTTTTTTCAATAGTGTATAATTGAAAAGAAGAATAGAGCTCGTGTTGGAATATTTTATTTCCATATTCGCCCTCAAAGATTCGTTTTATGAATTTCAGTGTCATTTTACAATGTGATATTTCTAAAGTTAAAACTTAAAGGATTAAATGAGAAAAAGAATTTTTTACATCTCAGTTGGATTAATACTTATTATCAGTGGTTTTCTCTATTTTAAATCTTTTAAGCAAAGAAATAGCTATTTTGCCGAGACTAAAAAATCAGGTTCTATAACAAAGACTTCGGAAATTGAACGTCAGGCTTATTATACAATGTTTAATAAAGAAAAAATATCTGACGGCACTGAAGTATCGGCTAAACAGGTGCTCGCAAAGATTGATGCCAATTTTATTGAAGATAAGGATGAATTTGTTGACTTAACCAACCTTGAGTATCTTCGAAATGAAAAGTTAGTTCGTGCCCTATATATTTTAAATTTCGTTTCTTTCTCTAGCAACTATGGCACGCCAGATCAGAAACAAGGAGAACAGGGAATTAAGGATCTCCTTTGGACGATCGGAACAAGTAATTGCCAAACAAACACTATGCTTTTACAGATGCTGATGGAGAAGGCTGGCTATGAAAGTAGAACAATTGCTATTAATAATTTGAGTCATGGGTTTAATGAAGTTAAAATTGATGGTCGCTGGCAGATTTTTGATGCGACTACTAATCTTTGGATTAATGAAGGTTTTGAAAGCTTAATGGCCGGGAAAACCGGTAAAGCAAAAGAATTCTTTTTAAAGGAAGCGGATTATGATAATGTTAATTATGCCGAAGACACTGATTTGTCGATTTTAAGAAACGATATGGTTGGACTGGGCCAAAATTTTAAACCTACTTCATTCAAATACAATTATGTGGATTTATCAAACTGGCAATACTAAAGATGTATAACCAAAAGACAATTGATTACTTTTCAAATCCTCGAAATATGGGGGAGATAGAGGATGCTGATCTTGTAGCTGAGGGAGGAAACCAGCATTGTGGCGATGTTGTTAAATTGTGGTTAAAGATTGACGATAATCGAATTAAAGACGCAAAATTTAAGGCTTTTGGTTGTGGTGCCTGTATTGCTTCAACTTCTGCCCTCACGGAAATGGTTACCGGTAAAACAATTGAAGAAGTTAAAAAAATCACAAATGAGGATATTGCGAAATATCTCGGAGGTCTTCCAGATCAAAAAATGATCTGCTCTAATTTTTCGGCTGATGTTTTAAAAAAGGCCTTAGAAAAAATGTACTCTTAGAACTAATCCTTCTTGAAGAAGCTTGAGACAATCATGAAACCGGCAGGGGCAACTAGCCAAATGGTGTAGTTTTTAATTACTAATGCTGCAATTTTACTTGACTCGGTAAAAGCAAGCCTTGTTTCTGCCGGCATAAAATAAAAAACCGAGCAAACAATTAAGCCGGTAGTTAGTATTGAGTAGATAATAATTTCTAAAGGAGTAAGTAAGCCCTTGGCTTTTTCACCGCCAAAAGGCGCTTGGCTTGAAAGTAAAACAATAGTTCCAAGAAAAACGGTTGTCCGAACAGAAAAAGACGAGGCATTAAAATGAAGCCAAAATTGGTTTATGGTTCTTTCGCCTTGGAAAAAATCTTGGATATTACCGGCAACAGCTTGAGTAATAATTAGGGCAACATAAGCAGAGAGAAGTGTTGCGACAATCTTTTCTCTTTGTAAAATATATCCAAAAGCAATCCCGGTTAAAAAAATTACACCTAACGTTAAATCCCAGCTTGGTACTGGCATGATTTAATCCCTTCCTTTTTGTCTTTATCTATTTATTATTGTAACACATTTTAAAATCATGCGAAATAACTTCTAAAGTTTCATTATAAATTAAGCCAAGTAAGGCAAATTTACTTTTAACAGCTTAGTTTTATACTGGCTGTTTTTTGAGTTTGATTTTTTGTCTTGGTTAGAATGTTCCGATAATTAATGAAAGCCTTAATAGATTGAGGAATTCAAAAAACCACCTCTAAATAGTGGTGGTTGGTAAAAGTCAGTTCATTTATTGATTTGTGCTATTGAACCCGCCTTCAGTTAGACGAGTCCAGACGAAGAAAGAAATGTTTGGACCTAGAATTTCTTCAATTGCCTTGAATATTTTTTCATTTCGTTCATCAATGTTTATGAGACGTTCTTCGTATTTAAAGGCATCAACGAGAATTTCTAAATCATTTTGATGTTGGTCAAAGGTAGTATAGGGTAAAAATGAAAGAGAGATGTCGTTGTAGCTTAAGTTTATACTAGTACATCCTAGATGTTCTGCGATAATCCTTCCTAATCCATCGGAAAGTTTCTCAAGTGTTTCCTGATTAAGCCTTGAGTTTCTATATTTCACTCTGACTTCTGGCATTTCCTGTCCCCCTCGAATTCAATTACTGGGAATATCATATATAAAAAAATCCTTTCTGTCAATGCTTGGTTTAAAATAGAAAGGTTTTTTTGTTGGTCTATTGAAAGCTATTTTAATTTTAGTGGAAAAGTTAAATTCCGGTTTGGCGTAGTTTTTCAAGTAATTCTTTTTGTTCTCTTGTGAGGTGTCGGGGCATTTGGATCCTGGTCACAATAATTAAATCGCCGCGACCGCGTTTGGTTTGATTGCCTTTACTAGGGAATCTGAAAGTTTGGCCGTCTTGAGTTCCGGCGGGGATATTTAAAACGATCCGATCGTTACTGGTAGTTCTAAGCTCGATTTTTTCACCAAGAGCAGCTTGTGTAAAACTAATTGGGATTTCAGTTTGGACATCAGCAAAAGCCTGGCTAAAAATAGTTTCAAAAATATCGCCAAAGCCACCGAAACCACCACCGTTTCCTTGAAAATCAAAACCAAAGCCATTTGCGTTAAAACCACTTGAGTCTTGCCAACCAAATCCTCCGGCTGGTTCGGCGCTGCCAAATTGGTCATAGCGTTGTCTTTTTTCTGGATTAGAAAGAACTTGATAGGCTTCGTTAATTTCTTTGAATTTTTGATCAGTGCCGCCGCCTGCTTTGTCTGGATGATATTCGTGAGCCAGCTTTCGGTAAGCTTTTTTAATTTCATCTTGATTAGCGGTTTTTGAGACACCTAAAATTTGGTAATAATCTTTTGCCATAGTTGTAGTGTTAGTTTGATTAAAATTCTAACATTAAAGTGGATTTTAATCAAGAATTATTTATTTAACCGATGGTGACGAGGCGGCAGATGAACCAGATCGATCTTTTAGATTGCCGTCTTCGTTGTAGACTAGCCCATTAGCAGGGTTAATCCTGATGGTTAATTTTTCATTATCAGATTTATATTCTACTTGCCACCATAGCCAATTTTTTGGTTGAGCCTGGTTTAAGAGTAGACTAATTTTTATATTTTGATTTTTGGCTCTAAAGGTTTTACCGCCATTTTTTTCGGCAATTTTTAGAGCTTCTTGGGAGCTTATTTTCCAATAGCTTTCTTGAATCGGCAATATTTTTGTTCCTAAGTAATCTTCTTTGGGGATAAGGGCGCGAGAGGTTTTACCTTGCTCATTAATTGTTAAAACCCACCAGTAGTACGGTTCTTTTATGGAGCCAAAAACGTAATTTTCCGTCATACCGTCAGTTTTTAAGTTATTGGCTAGTTTGCAATTATAGCCAGCAAAATAAGTATCGTTTTTCCATTGTGCCGCTTTAATTTTAGCATTCATGAGATTTTGAGTAGTCTTTTTTACTACTAAATCATTGCTTTGGTTTAAAAAAGCAACTTCTTCAATTGTTGGGCTGATTGGTGTGTCGGCGCTGGCATTTAAAGCTTTATTTGTGGTGCACCCTGTTGCGATAATTAATAATCCACCCAATAGAATTAGTTTTAACTGATTCAATTTCCCTCCAGCTGACCATTTATAACTTATACTAATTCTATTTTACTCCCTTATTAATGCTAGGTAAAATATATTGAAATCCGGCTTTTGGGGGCCGGATTTCAGTTTTTCTGATATTTATTTCTCGTCTTCAGGTTTCTTTTCTGATTCCGCCTCTGAAGCTTTTTTATCTTCCGGCTGTTCTTTATTTTCGTACATTGCCGAACCAACCTTCTGAATTGCGTCACTTAAAGCTTTGGTTGTAGTCTTAATCTTTTCTTGGTCATCAGTTTTTAAAGCATCTTTTAATTGATTTACATTCTCTTCAACTGATTTTTTGTCTTCTTCCTTAGCTTTATCGCCAGCATCAGATAGGGTTTTTTCTGAAGTATAAATTAAGTTTTCAGCAATATTTTTAAGTTCGATCAATTCTTTTTTCTTTTCATCTTCATTACGATGAGCTTCAGCTTCACTTTTCATTTTTTCAATTTCTTCTTTGGAAAGGCCAGATGAAGAAGTGATGGTAATTTTCTGTTCTTTACCAGTCGCTTTATCTTTAGCGGAGACATGTAAAATTCCGTTTGCATCAATATCAAAAGTAACTTCAACCTGAGGAATTCCGCGCGGAGCTGGTGGGATACCATCGAGAATGAATCTACCTAAGGTACGGTTATCAGACGCAATTGGTCTTTCACCTTGTAAAATATGAATTTCAACAGAAGTTTGATTGTCAGCGGCAGTCGAAAAGACTTGGGTTTTGTTGGTTGGTATGGTAGAATTTTTTTCTATCAAGGGGGTCATAACAGATCCAAGAGTCTCTAAACCTAGAGTTAATGGTGTTACGTCTAGAAGTAAAATATCCTTAACTTCGCCGGTCATAATGCCCCCTTGGATGGCAGCGCCCAAGGCAACACACTCGTCTGGGTGGACTTCTTTGGATGGTTCTTGTCCAAAGATCTTCTTAACTGTTTCTTGGATTAGAGGCATGCGGGTTTGTCCGCCAACTAATATAACTTCTTTAATGTCTTTCATATCAGTTTTAGCGTCTTTAACTACTTTTTCGCAAATACCAATGGTTTTTTCAATCAGTTCACCAGTTAGTTGTTCAAGTTTGGCGCGGCTAAGCTTTTTGACAAGATGTTTTGGTCCTGAAGCATCGGCAGTGATAAACGGTAAGTTTATTTCCGTTTCCATATTTTGAGAAAGCTCAATTTTAGCTTTTTCGGCTGCTTCTTTGATGCGTTGTAGCGCCATAGGGTCATTTCTTAGATCAATTCCTTCTTCTGATTTGAAATCATTAACGACCCAATCCATAACTTGTTGATCAAGATCGTCGCCACCAAGATGAGTGTCGCCGCCGGTTGATAAAACCTCAAAAACACCATCGCCAATATCTAAGATAGTAATATCAAATGTACCACCGCCAAAATCGTAAACTGCTACTTTGCCTTCTTTATTTTTATCGAGTCCATAGGCAAGGGCTGATGCGGTTGGCTCGTTAATGATACGTTCAACTTCAAGACCGGCAATCTGTCCGGCGTCTTTGGTTGCTTGACGTTGTGCGTCGTTAAAGTAGGCGGGGACTGTAATAACAGCCTTAGTTACTTTTTCGCCAAGATAATTTTCCGCGTCTTTTTTAAGTTTCTCCAAGATAAAAGCGGAAATTTCCTGAGGTGTATATTCTTTATCCTTCATAATAACTTTAACACCCTCGCCGGCTTTAACGATTTTATAAGGCAATAATTTCAAATCGCGTTGGACTTCTTCGTCATCCCAATGTCTTCCAATTAAACGCTTAACTGAAAAAATGGTATTTTCAGGGTTAGTAACGGCTTGTCGTTTAGCAAGTTGCCCAACTAACCGTTCGCCAGTTTTACTGGTAGCGACAATTGAAGGACAAATGTTTGAACCTTCAGCTGTGTTAATAACTTTTGGTTTGCCGCCTTCAACCACGGCAACTACTGAATTAGTGGTACCTAGATCGATTCCAATTGTTTTAGACATATAAACTCCTCTAGTTCCCTTAAAAGGGGAATGGTCAATATTTTAAATACTTAATTCAAAAAATATTTACTATTAATTATAATGTAAAGTAGACTTTACATTTTGTCAAGAGGCCTAATCTATCTATTGATTCTTGATTAATAGTTTATTATAATATGGCTATCCTGATACGGGAGTAGCTGATATGAAGATTTTGTATGTCAATGATACTGATAATTTAGACTCTAGTATAAGAAATATCGCTCGCCAAATACTTCCTAATTCTCGAGTAATAAAGGTAAGCTGTATGGATGAAGCTGAGAGTATTATCTTATCAGATGAAGAAATAGTCCTTCTTATTCTTGATCTTTCGCTACCTAGAACGCAAGAGGATTATTGGCAAATCACGGATTACCGTCATGCTATAAGAGATTTGCATGAACAATGTCGTAGTGATAATTCTTCCAATAGTGATTCTTATATTGAGGCTCAAGAACGAATTGAAACAGCTATTGAATCGATTTCCGAGTTAACAATCAGGCGAGGCGGAACCGAGATGATATTTAATCTTCTTAAAGAGATGAGGTTAAGGAATGACAATGCGCTCATGAAATTTCCGATTCCGATCATCTTCATTTCTGGTTGGAATGTTGCTCAAGAATCTTTTGGTTGGTCAAGCGATATTGTTTTTGATTGTATTCAACTTGGAATAAATAATTTTGAAGATCATCTAATTGGTAAAATCACAAATCTTCTAAAAATCGTTCCACCTAACAACCCCGCCTAGTTATGGCGGTTTTTTTATTTTCCCTTACTTACTCTAACTTTAGCGGGTTTGATGATTCTTTCGCCAAATTCCCAGCCGGATTCTGCTTCAGCGATAATATGATCGGTCGGAATATCGGCATTATTTTCATAAGAGATTGCTTCGTGAAGGTTAGGATTGAATTCACCTGTAGTATCGATCTTTTTGAGGCCTTCATTAGACAAAATATCCTCGAGTTGTTTTTCTATTTGTTTAATGCCAGCGATTTTAGGGTCACTAATATCCAAATGCTCAAAAGCACGGCGGAAATTATCTAAAACAGGGGTAATTTGAGCCATAAAATCGGCTTTAGCAAAATCTATCATTTCTAGTTTTTGAGTTTCCGTGCGTTTTCGATAGTTATCAAAATCGGCCTGGGTGCGTCGCCAGCCTTCTTCAAGAGAACTAATCTTATTTTGTAAATCTTCAATTTCTTTATTTGATTCAATATTATTTATTGGGTCTTTTTTCATTTTTTCCTCATATATTATCTTTCATCTGAAATTATACTATACAGAGCCCATATCGTAAAGCTTCATTATTTTGTTAGCCCTAGAAGAATACCATTTTTATCAAAACTAATGAAGTAAAAAGCACAAATCTTTAAAAGTGGATGCAAAGAGTATAATTTACTATTTGAACTCGATATAATAAATCTGGAGAATGAAGCGATGGTAAAAATTACTAAGCCCAATTTAGTTATTTGTTTTTTATTCGCTTGGCTGGTCGGAATTTTCTTGGCCGAATTTTTAATCATCGATTTTTGGTGGGTTAATGGCATGATTATTGGATTATTGGTCGGCTTAATTATTTTTTGGCGAGATAAAAATTGGCGCCTAATCCTTCTTATAGTAATTGGACTTTTGGGCGGCCTAAATTATTACCATTTTTGGGATACAAATGAAGCTCGAAAAATTGTTATATATGATAAAGAAATAGAATTTAGCGGTCAGATAATTGATAAGCCGGAACGCGAAAGTAACAAGCAGACAGTTATTTTAAGCTACGAGATAGAATCTATTTCAACTAAAATTATAATTGAATTGCCGCGATATCCTGAATATAAGTATGGCGATAGTTTAACTGTTAAAGGTAAAATTCAAAATCCTTATAAAATTAAAACGGTTGGAAATTTTGATTATGGCCATTATCTTTTGAAGCGGGGAATTCGCGGCCTGATGAAAAATCCAGAAATTATTGCTGTAAATTATTCTCGTACGTACGAGAATAATTTACGGGTTCAAGCGTATAGAGTAATTTATCAAATTGGAGAAAAATTCGAATTGTCGGTTAATCGATTTTTGCCTGAACCTTACGCGGCGCTGCAGAATGGGCTGATTACTGGCACTAGGTCAAACTTTTCCGATTCGTTAATGAGTGCCTTTAATCGGAGTGGCACAACTCATATTATTGCTGTTTCTGGCTATAACGTTACTATCGTCATATCGGTAATCACAATTCTATTGGCTGGTTTTTCGCGGAAATTAGCTTTTTGGGGTTCAATCGGCATAGTAATAAGCTTTGTTATTTTAACTGGAGCCTCGGCTTCGGTTGTGAGAGCTGGAATCTTGGCAATCTTGGTTTCTTGGGGAAAAACAGAAGGTCGGCGCACTAATCATACAATATTAATTCTCTTGGTTGCTGTATTAATGTTACTTTTTAACCCTTATGCCCTGTTAAGCGATATTTCGTTTCAATTGTCATTTTTAGCCTTTATTGGCTTGGTTTCTTTGGCTCCAAAACTGAGTGATCAAAAAATTAATTTTTTACCGTCCAAAATAAAAACTATTCTTATGGAGACAATTAGCGCTCAAATTATGGTTTTACCAATATTATTATATAATTTTGGCACACTTTCGATAATTGCCCCATTGACTAATATTTTAATTTTACCTTTTATACCAGTAATTATGTTTAGTGGTATTGCCCTGGGGATTTTTGCAATGGTCTGGGAGGGGCTGGCGAGAATCATTGCTAGTTTGAATTGGCTTGTTTTAAGATATATCATTTTAGTAGTTGAACATCTGAGTGATTTATCTTGGGCAGCCGTCGGGCTGGAAATGAATCAGTGGTGGTGGATACCATTATATTATATTTTAATCTTTATTTGGCTTCGACATGGGTTAAATAAGGCTGAAAGTAGCAAAATAATTAAGCGTTAAAATTTCTAATGACTAATTACTAATTTCTAAATATGAAAACTCATCTTAAAGCATTATTTAGTTTTTTATTGGTCCTAGGCCTAATCATTTGGGCTGGATTTTTTAGTTCATATAAAGCCAGTCAATCAGACAATTTAAAAGTTTATTTTTTTGATGTAGGTCAAGGCGATAGTGAATATATCAAAATGCCTAATGGCCAAGATGTACTCATTGATGGTGGACCTGATAATAAAGTTTTAGATGAGTTGGGCCAAGTAATGAATTTGGGCGATAGAGAAATTGATCTTATCATTTTAACTCATCCCCATAGCGATCATCTTAATGGTTTGATTGAAGTTCTCAATCGGTATAAAGTCGGAGAAATTTGGGAGAGTGGCGTAGATTATGATAGTGCTGTTTATAGCCAATGGCAAAAGTTAGTTGCAGACAAAAAAATATCAAAAAAAACGGTTGTAAAAGGAGAAGAAAAAGAATTTGGTGAAGTTAAAATAATAACGGTCTTTCCTTTGAAGAGTTTCCAGTATCAGAAGATAGATAACATCAATAATTCTTCTCTTGTTGAACGCTTGGAATACCAACAGTTTTCTGTAATTTTTATGGGCGATCTTGAAAGAGAAAGTCAAAAATCCATTTTAAGCGAAGTTTCGGCCACTACAGTTTTAAAAGCAGCGCATCATGGCGCTTTGAATGGTTTAAATGAAGATCTTATCAAGCTATTGAGACCAGCCATAGCTGTTATTTCAGTTGGTTCTAAAAACAATTATGGCCATCCTCATGGAACCACTATTGCGACATTTAGAAATTTAGCAACAAGAATCTATCGGACCGACCAGAATGGCACAATTCTTATTGAATCAGACGGGAAAAATTATTGGTCCAAAACTAAGCGTTAGGTTTATTTTAAGGAAATTTTATGTTATAATTATGACTAAATTATCTAGAAAGGATCTCAATGGATGGATTTGTCATAAACCTTGAAGATGAAACAAGAAAAAATGAGAACTTTCGCCAAGTACTCTTTACGGCGTCTCATAGCCAATTGGTTTTAATGAGTCTCAAACCGGGAGAAGATATTGGGACGGAAACTCATGAAGTTGACCAGTTTATTAGGATTGAAGATGGCCGAGGTAAATTTATTATCAATAGTAAAGAGTATGAAGTTACTGATGGGTGGGCGGCAGTTATTCCTGCTGGTTCTGAACATAATCTTATAAATATGGGTGAAGAAATGATGAAACTTTATACTGTCTATTCGCCGGCCGAACATGCTAATAGGACTGTTCATAAAACCAAAGGAGATGCTTTAGCTGAGGAAGAATAAAATAATGCAAAGTTCTAATTTAAATGGTTTGCTACGCGTACACTTATAAAGTGTGCGCGTTTATTTATATTGCGAACAAAAAACGAACAAAAATGAACCTTAAAGACTAGCCAAAAGGTATGTAGTCTGATATAGTGATCTGGGAGAGGAATTTTTGTTACAAGGAGAAAATATTATGTCAGGACATTCTAAATGGAGCACAATAAAAAGGCAAAAAGGGGCAGCCGATGCTAAGCGCGGTGTTACTTTTGGTAAACTTACTAACGCAATTATTTTAGCTGCAAAACAAGGCGGGGGTGATGCAAGCGCTAATTTTACTTTAAAAATGGCAATTGAAAAAGCTAAATCAGAAAATATGCCAAAAGAAAATATTGAACGTGCAGTTAAACGCGGAACGGGTGAAATCGGCGGAACAATAATCGAAGAGGCTTTGTACGAAGCTATTGCTGTTGGTGGAGTAGGAATTCTAATCGAAGCGGCGACCGATAATAAAAATCGTTCAACGGCGGAGATTAAAAATATTTTAAATAAAGCGGGCGCCAAGATGGCATCATCTGGTGCGGTTGCTTACCAATTCAGCCGGGTAGGAAAAATACTAATTGGTCTTGATGGTAAAGATAAAGAAGAGATTGAGCTAATGGTAATTGATGCGGGAGCTGAAGATTTTGCTGAAGAAGATGATTCGCTAGCGGTTTTTACTAAGCCTCAAGAATTGGAGTCAATGAAGAAAGCGTTGGAATCCCAGGGGTTAGTAATTAAGGAAACAAACTTAAGCTGGGAACCTAAAGATTTAATTAAGATTGATAACAAGGAATCAGTCGAGAAAATTATCAGTCTAGTGGAAAATCTTGAACAACTTGATGATGTGACAAATGTTTATGCTAATTTCGATATTCCAGAAGAGATGATATAAAATAATCCAAAAAGGAAGGGACAGATGCGTATTTTAGGAATTGACCCGGGAACAGCTCGGTGTGGTTACGGTGTAATTGATGTAACTAGCAAAAATGGTGATATTACTTATGTTGCCCATGGTTGTATTGAAACCGATAAATTTAAAACTGATTCTGAGAGGTTAAAAAGGATTTATAATGAAATCCTTTTTTTAATAGATAAATATAAGCCAGATCAGATTTCGATTGAGCTTCTTTTTATGTTTAATAATCAAAAAACGGTGATGAGAATTGCTGAGGCTCGAGGGGTAATTCTTCTGGCTTGTGCGGAAAGAGATCGAGGGCTGCAGATTTTCCAATACACGCCTATGCAGGTTAAGCAGGCGGTGACAGGATATGGAAAATCCAAGAAAGCAGAAGTCGTAGAAGAAGTGAGAAAGTGGCTTCAAGATATTTGCACTATTAGTTTTTCTAAAAAAGATGGATTTGATGATGCAGCTGATGCTTTGGCAGTTGCGCTAGCCCATTATCATCGGTATATTGAAGAAGGAATAAAAATTTAAATTTCTAATAATAAGTTTCTAATTTCTAAATTGGATTTTAAGGAGGAAATATGCCAAAACTTCGTCAAAATATTGTTACCGGTGATTGGGTGGTGATTTCACCTGAGCGTTCCAAACGTCCAGAAGATTATGTGACGGCTTCGTCGGTTAAACCAAAAATTATACCTCAAGATTGTCCTTTCTGTCTTTCTAATCCTAATTCGGCACATCAATTTGCAATTGGAAAAGCTGAAACTAATGATATTTATGTTATTCCTAATAAATACCCTGCTTTTGTTCATGATGATTCGGTGATTTTGGAAGGTGACGGTTTTTATTGTGATACCAAGAGTCATGGTGGACACGAAGTGATTATTCTAAAAAATCATGATCTAGATATCTATGAAGATGGTGAAAAAGTCTTAAATAATCTTATTGAAACCTACCGTCATCGTTACAATCATTATGGACAAGATCCGGCAGTTGAATATACAATGATTATTCATAACCATGGTCCAGAAGCCGGTGCGTCGATCGAGCATCCTCATTCACAGCTTTTCTCCTCAACAATTATCCCAAACTATATTGAAAAGGAACTTATTGGTAGTAAAAAATATTTTATCGATAAGAATGAGTGTGTCTTTTGTAAAATGGCGGAAGTAGAAAAGGCTAATAAGCAAAGAATTGTTTATGAAAATGATCATTTTATTGCTTTTACTGCTTTTGCAGCAAGGTTCCCTTTTGAGATTTGGATTATGCCCAAACATCACGCCGCTCATTTTGAAAATATTTCACTTGAAACTCAAAAGTCATTGGCTAATGCAATGAAGGAAACTTTCACAAAGCTTAATAAAGCGCTTAATTTTCCACCTTTTAACTATTGGATTCATACTCTTCCTCATAATGCGCAGGAAGCAGATGGATATTATCACTGGCATATGGAAATAGCACCGCGGGTCTCTAAATTTGGTGGCTATGAAATGGGTTCGGGCGTGGTGATTGATGTGGTCTCGCCGGAAATGGCCGCCGAGTTCTTACGAAAAGCTTAAATTCTCCCTCACCGCGGAATTTGTCTTTGACTATTAGGAGATTTATTATTTGTAGGCAAATATGGGTTCGGGCGTGGTGATTGATGTGGTCTCGCTGGAAATGGCCGCCGAGTTCTTAAGAGGGGCTTAGGCCTTGATAAAATAAACAATTTGTGCTATCATTCTTTTATTGGGGGTACACCTATTTACTCCTAATATTTTAAGTATTTAAACTATTATGAAAAAGATCAAAATTGGTATTCTTGGTTGGTTTGGTTATGGAAATGCTGGAGATGAGGCGATGCGAGATATTTGCCTAAAAGAATTCCCCGGCTCCATTGCTAGCGATCGAGCAACAATTGAAAAATGCGATGCATATATTTTGGCTGGTGGCGCCTTAGTTCAGGGGACTACGGGCGTTAATTTTTATGAATTATTGACCAGTACAATTAATGAACCCTGTTATGCAATGTCTCTAGGAGTAAAGAGCGATTGGCGTTCCCAAGAAGAAAAGGCTAAGAAAGTTCTTTCACGTTTTCGTTTAATTTTTGCTAGAGATTCGGAATCGGCACACGAATTATCCTCAATTGTTAAAGTAGATGGGGTAATGCCTGACCTAGTTCTTTTGGCTGATGCAAAAAAGTCAAAAGAAAAATTTCCTATTCTTTTTAACTACACCGATGAAAGAACAATCGATCCGCGAAACCAATTCAAAGATATTGTGAAAGCGGATAATCTTTTACCAATTGCAGTTATTCCTAAAGATAAGGGAATATATGCGGATAAATACGTAGGATATAAAGAGTTTATTTCTATGGCTAAATCCTCTCAAGGGGTAATTGGAACACGTTTGCATTCGGTAGTGATGGGTGTAGTTGCTGGTGTGCCAGTGGCCGGAGTGGCTTATTCAGATAAAACGAGAAAGTTTTGTGAAAGATATGAAATTCCCTGCTTCCCTTACGGTAAATCTTGTGGTAAAGAAATTGTACGTGCTTTAAAGAAACCAAAAATAGATTTAGCGCAAGAGCGAGTTGAAATAAAAAAAGTAATTGAAAAGATTAAGGCTGATTTAAGAAAGCAATTTAGTTAATGAAAAAGATAAAAATTGGTTTAATTGGAGCTGGTGAGTTTGGTAATTTTGCAAGCAAAGTAATTTCAATTTTGCCAAATTTTGAATTATCAGCAATTGCGGACACTAATGAAGAAACCGCTCTTGAACTAGCTAATCGATATAATGCAAAAGTTTATCATAATTATTTTGATTTATTGAAAGATGAAGAAATTGAATTAGTTTCCATAAATTTACCTAATCACTTGCATGCTCAGGCGGTAATGCAAAGCCTAGAAGCTAATAAAAGAGTACTTTGCGAAAAACCTTTAGGCATTTCTAATTATGAACTCGTGAATGTTTTAAAAGTCCTAGAGAAGAAAAAAGGAAATTTAATAGTTAATTATCTTTTAAGTCATAGCGATCTATATTTAAAACTTAAAGATATTATTAAAAGTGAAAAGTACGGTCGTTTAAAGTTTATAAGTATTGAAAACCTGGCCACAGAATCAACAATTAAGAACTCTTGGTACTGGCAGCGACAAAAGAGCGGGGGTTGGTTTTTGACGGCTGATATTCATTTCTATGATTTAATTGCTTTCTTGACTAATGAAAAAGGTGAAGTTAGAATGGCGAAAGAGTTTAAACAGAATGAAAAAACCTCCGCTATCTTTTCAGCTGTTAATTATGGCCAGACGTTAGTTAATATTTTTCACGATTTTAACGCCGGTTATGAGAGAGTAGATTTCTCTGCAAGATTTATTTTTGATTACGCTGATATTATTATTAAAGGTTGGGTTCCAACAGAAATGCAGATTAGAGAAACAAATAGAAAGAAGTTTTTTAAAATAAAATTTGATCGAGAATTAATTTATCAGAAAATGGTAGCTGAAAATTTTAAAATATTGTCTAAAATGACTCATCGGCAGTCGGTTGAACATGTTAAAAAAGCGGTTAGTTCTTCCAAAATTGCTTTAGATTTACAGAATTTTGCTGATAGAGCCAAGTAAGGATCTTTATGGAAAAAACAAAAGTAAAAATTGCCTTTTTATCAACCTATCCTCCAAGAGAGTGTGGACTGGCGACTTTTAGCGAGTCATTAATTAAAGTTTTCGATGCTTTATATGTTAAAAACCAAGTCAAAGTAATTGCGGTTAGTGATCAAAAGGGTAAATACCCTTATTCACCCAGAGTATGTTATGAGATTGATCAATTTGACGAGCAATCTTATGTTGACGCGGCTAATTACATTAATAAAAGTCAAATTGAAGTGGTGGCTATGCAGCATGAGTATGGCATTTTCGGCGGTAAAGATGGCAAGTATATTCTTAAGTTTTTAGAAAATGTTAATAAACCGGTAGTTACCAGTCTCCATTCGGTACTTAGAATACATAGTGAACATCGTCATAGATTAACTCAACGAATTTTGAACTTATCTAATTCTGTTATTGTGATGACAAAAGATGCTAAGAAAATGTTAGCAGAAACATTTAAAATTGATCCTTCTAAAATTGTTATTGTTCCTCATGGCGTGCCAAATATTCGTTACGATGAGAAAAAACAAGCCAAGGAATTATTAGGCTATAAGGGCAAGACTCTTTTGTCAACTTTTGGTTTAATTAGTCGAGGCAAGGGGATAGAGAATGCGATTAATGCAATGGCCGAGGTAGTCAAACAAAATCCAAATGCTCTCTATCTAGTTATTGGGGCAACGCATCCAAACATTCTGAAACAAGAAGGGGAATCATATCGTAAAACTCTGATCAAGCTAATTAACCAAAGAAAGCTTCATAAAAATGTTCAATTCATTAACCGCTATCTTGATTATGATGAATTAAATTATTATCTTAAAGCGACCGATATTTATCTGGCTCCCCAGATTGATTTTAATCAAGCTTTTTCTGGTACTCTTTCTTATGCAATTGGTTGTGGTTGTGCGGTTATTTCTTCTCCTACTTATTACGCTAAAGAAATTTTAGCTGCTAATCGTGGCATCGTTTCTTTGCCTGATCCGGATTTAATTGCTCAAGAGATAAATAAGTTAATTAATAATCCAGCCCAGATGGAAAAAGTTCGTTTGAATGCTTATCAATTTGCTCGCAAGATGGTCTGGCCCTTTGCTGGTTTGGAATACTTAAAGGTAATAGAGTCAAATCTTTTTCGCGATAGTAAAAAATGGATTACGCGCTTGCCAGAGTTCTCGGAATCTCCATCAATTAGTTATTTACAGAAGATGACCGATAGTTTTGGTCTAGTTCAGCATTCCAAAATTACAGAGCCAGATTATAATTTTGGTTATAGTTTGGATGATCAAGCTAGGGGGTTGATTGTTTGTAAGAATTATCTAGATCTTCATAATGATGATGAAAAAGAAGTTAGAAAACTTCTTGGTACATATTTAAATTTTCTTAAAAATGCAATCGATAAAAAAGGAATCATTCATAACTTTATTGATAGGGCGAAAAAGTTTCAAGATGAAATTGCCTCGCCTGACTCTAGGGCAAGAAGTTTTTGGGCTTTGGCTCAGTTGAGAAATTCTATAAAAGTTAAAGAATCTACTCGTAAAGAAGTTGAAAAGTTATTAGCTAAATATGAACAGTCTCTTTCTTATGAAAGAATTAAACCAGTAGCTTTTATTTTATTGGCTTATGTTGAACTTGGTAATAAAGAAAAAGTTGAAAAAGCCGCTAAAATGCTTATCAAGGCTTATCAAGAAAATTCCAAAGACCAAGAATGGCTATGGTTTGAAGATAAACTAACTTGGGGTAATGCAATTCTACCCTATGCTCTTATACAAGCCTATTTTATAACTAATAATGAAGAGTATTGGAAAATTGCTCAACAATCATTATTATTCCTAGAAAAAAATTATCAAACTAACAATACCCCCTCGCCCGTTGGTCAAGATGGTTGGTATTTTAAAGGTAAGAAGAGAGCAACTTATGATCAGCAGCCAATCGAGGCAGCTGATATGATTCTCTTGTATAATTATCTTTTTCATATAACAAGTGAAAAAAAATACCGTGAAAAGGCTTTGCAATGGATGGGTTGGTATTTTGGAAATAATATTAAAGGAGTGATGGTTTATGATCATTTGACCAGAGGCGTGTTCGATGGTATTACCCGAACTGGTGTTAATCTCAATCGCGGAGCTGAATCAATCGTGACCTATTTGATGGCTTATCTTTCTTTTATAAAAAAAATATAAATTTTTTAAACTTAAGAATCACCAAGCGAATTGAAGAAAAGCCCAAAAAATGGTATAATGTAATTCACGAAAAAGTTAAAGAACTCTAATAAGCGTTTTATGCGCGCTTGTTTTGTCTGTAAAATTTAAGGAAAACCATGATTAATCGTGCTAATAGTTTGCCTTTAATATATAAAGAAAGTCTTTTTTGGGAAAAAATAAAGCGTGGTAGAAATAAAAAAAATGCCCTGGTGCTATTTTCTGATATCGATGGTACTCTTTGTGAAAACGGCAAATGTGAAAACATTGAAATTTTATTTGATCTCTTAAAGAAACTTGACATTCCTATTTGCTATATAACTGGCCGAACTTTTGGAAATGCCTTAAAAAAAAGAATTTTTCTTGGTGCGGACATTTACATTGGTTCAACTGGTACGGAAATTTGGGTTAAAGGGTTGGATAATTATTTTTGCGAAGATAAAGAATACTCAAATTTAATAGGCAGAAATTGGGCCAAGTCAAGAATAATGGTTGTAATAAAAGAAATACTGGCAAAATTTACTAATTTAAAACCACAAAATAATGAGAATTTTGAAATAGAAAACGGGAAGCCCAAGATTGGTCTAAATTTTTATGGCAATAAAAAAGAATTGCAAAAAGTTAAGTTTATTCTCAATAAGTCCATTGGTCGAAATTCAGGCGTGATTGTGTCTGGTCCCGATGAAAATAAGGTTTACTCTTTAGATATTGTTCCTAAGTTTCTTAATTTTACTGGCAAGGCAATGCCAATTGTTTATCTGAAAAGGATTTTTGGCAAGTTCACAAGCATTGTTGCTGGAAATGGTGGGAACGATTTAGAGATGATTTTTGAGAGTAGCTCCTATGGAATTATTTTGACTGGTGGAATTGAAGATATGGATCTCCCAAATTTTATTGGCGCGGCGCAATCTCATAAAAGACTAATTAAATACCAGTTCAATAATGATTGGTATAAGTTATATCTTCTTAAGAAGGAAAGCTCAGGAGCGCTCACAATTATTAAAGCGATCTCGGATAACGAGTTTATACCTTCTCTTTCGCCAAAGATTCAAAATTTAATGGGAAATTACTCAAACAAATTAATTAAGGAATAAAATGAATAACCGCGATCTAAGAGTGGCAATGATCAGTGAACATGGAGACCCCCTTGCCCCCATTGGGGGACAACAATCTGGCGGTCAAAATATTTATGTTTACGAACTAGCAAGATCTTTAAGTAAAATCGGCGTTAAGGTTGATGTTTTTACGCGTCATGAAAACCCCGCTGACCCTACCGTTGAATTATTTGCTCCAAAAGCACGAGTTATAAGACTTAAAGCTGGTCCTATGAGATTTGTTTCGAAAGAAAAATTTGATGCAATAATGCCTTTTTTTCTTGAAGAGTTTTTTGGTTTTATAAAAAGAAAAAAAATTAAATACGATTTGATTCATAGTCATTATTATTATTCTGGATGGGCTGGCGTAAAGATTAAAGAGACATTAGATATTCCTTTGGTCGCGACCTTCCATTCCTTGGGGGTTGTTAAAAGAAAGGCAATGGGGCTCGAAGATAAGAGTCCCGATAAAAGATTGCTGATTGAAAAAGAAGTTATGGATCGAGCTGATCATATTGTGGCTGTTTCGCCAGATGAGAAAAGAAATATTGTTAAGGAATATAAAATCAATTCTAGAAAAGTAACGGTTGTTCCGCCAGGTGTAAATTTTGAAAAGTTTACACCGTTAGCTAAAGATAGGGCTCGTCGGATTGCTGAAATTGATTCTAAAAGTAAGGTGATTGTTTTTGCTGGTAAGCTTGATCGTGGCAAGGGCGTTTTTACTTTAATCGAAGCAGTAAATTTTTTAAAAAAACATTGGCCTTTGCTCTATAAAGACTTAATAGTTTACATTTTTTCTGGTGATCCAAGAGGAAATGCAAATTACTCCAGGCAGGATAGAAATTTAAAAAGAGAGTTTTTTAGCCTTATTAACGAATATGGTTTAGCCGATAAAATTAGGCTTAAGCCGGCAATAGAGCAGGTGAAGCTACATACTTTCTACGCTGCAGCTGATGTAATTGTAATGCCTTCGCTATACGAGACCTTCGGTTTGGTGGCAGTTGAGGCAATGGCAACAGTTCGCCCTGTAATTGCCTCAAAAGTTGGTGGATTAAAATGGTCAATCATTAACGGTACAACTGGACTCCATGCTAAACCTCAAAACCCAAAAGATTTTGCATTACAGATAGTTAAGGTACTCCAGGATGAAGAATGGGCACAAACTCTTGGGATAAACGCTTATTTAAGAGTACGAAGCAATTTTAACTGGTTCTGGACTAGTCGAGAAATTCTTGAAATATATAAAAGCTTAATTATTGGCTATAAGGATTCTTTTGTCACCCTAAATATTATTACCCAAAAAACAAGAAATACTATTTATAGATTCCCTAATCAAATAAGTGAAACATTAAAACGTACTAAAATCGGTGTCGCCACTAGTCTAAGGAAAAAAATATGAAAATAGCTTATTATTGTTCTAATAGAATTCCCTTTCCGGCGCCCAATAATGTTGTGGCCGCCAATATGGAAGTGATGACCAATATTATTGAAGGAATGGTGGCTCGTGGCCATGATGTTACGGTTTACGCTTCTAAAAATTCCTTCTTTCCAGGAACGAAAGTTATCGATTTAGGGCTTACTGCTCACAAGTTAGATGAAGCTTATGAGCACGAGGAGTGGGTTAAAGACGTTCATGCTGGTTACCGTTTAACTTATATGGCACAAATTATGAAAGAATCAGACAAGTACGACATTATTCATTTACATGTCGGACGAGTAATTTATGGAATGCCATTAGTTAAATTCTCAAAGTCTCCGGTTGTTTTTACGATCCATGAGAATTTAGAATCGCCTTTAAAAACAATTATGGAACAACATTCCGATGCTAATCTAATTTCTATTTCTTTAAGGCAGCGTCAAACTATGCCAAATTTAAATTATGTGGCCAATATTTATCATGGAGTTAAGGCCGAGAATTTTCCTTTTAACGCAGTGCCTAAAGATTATTACCTCTTTTTAAGCCGTCTAGCAAAACAGAAGGGAGTTGAGTTTGCAATTAAGGCGGCTTATGATGCCAAGGTGAAACTCGAAATTTATGGTCCAGGAGATGAGGCATATCTTAGGGATGCCGTTTATCCACATTTAAGCGAAAAGATTAAATACTTAGGCTTAGCAGAAAAACATTCTCCTAAATGGTTTAATGCTTTTAAAAATGCAAAAGCTTTAGTCCTGCCAGTTCAGTGGGAAGAGCCGTTTGGGCTAGTGATGATTGAGGCAATGGCCTGTGGAACACCAATTATTGCCTATAATCGTGGAAGCGTCTCAGAAATTGTTAAAGATGGCGAAACCGGTTTTGTTTGTGATCCAAAAGATCCAAACTCTCTTTCTCAAGCAATTCGAAAAATTGAAGAAATGCCCCAAGACCAATACCTTAAAATGCGGCAATCTTGCCGTCAACATATAGAAAACAATTTCAATTTTAACCGGATGATTGATCAGTACGAAAAACTATATTTAGATTTGATTAATAACTAAAATAAATATTATTTTTCTAACAGCCACTTAATAATTGTGGAGTACCATTAAAATCGTGATCTTGGCCGCAAATACCGAATCGACCTGTTCCTTCTTGCTTCCAATAAGAGACAAAGTCACCAAATTTATAGGCATAAGTATCAATATTGGGCAAAAAACCAATCTTATCAATCATTATCTCTCCTTCTTCTTGCCCGCCCTGACGGTCAATAATTATTCCTTTGAACTGAATTGGAAAGTCTAGTTGGCCATTGCCATCCCAACTGGTGATGCCGGGGTCGCGGTTGAAAATGAAGCGAACGTTTTGCCAATTTGAGGAAAGAGAACCAAAATCAAGTTGAAAAGTTTCTCCTTCATTATCGAGCATTCTGAGTTTTATAACATTTTTTGAATTATCGCCTTTTACCCAAGCGGTTATAGCAGCTGGGTGTTCTACTTGCCCCATTAATTTTTCGGCTGAAGCATAGGCGTAATCTGAGCCCATGTTAAATCGATAATGCATTTTTAGGGCAGTGTTATCGATTCCTGAGTCGCCACTAAGACCAAGATCGGTATTGGTTGTTTCGCCGGTGTCCCAACCAGATGGAGATGGTTCATTGTTGTCTAGAACATCGTAAGAAGTAAAAATTTGCTCGCCTGGACCTTTACCGTTTAATTCATTAACGGTATTTTTAATAATATTAAAAGACTTTTTTTGTGAAAAGGCAGAATTTGTTAATCCAAACCTTTGATCGGAATTGTCGTATAAACGATAAAAGAAAATTTTATCCACTTCAGGGAAAGATTTGGCCATAATAGAAGCGCGAGCCAAGAAATTGCCTTGGTTTTCTTCACCGACCTCGCTGGATTGATAGCCAATTTCAGTAATCCAGATTTTTTTATTGCCACCATTCCGATTAATACTGCCGATAATTCGAGAAATTTCGCTAGAGACATTACCGCCTCCCCAGTTAACAGTTTCTGGAGAACCGGCATGATAAATATGTAAACCGACCGCGTCAAATTTGTCCCAAACGCCAGCAGAAGCCAAACCATCAATAAAACTGGCTGCCTCAGGGCGGGAACTAATGCCGCTGGAAATAACTATAGCGTTTGGATTGATCCCTTTGATAATCGTATGGGCTTCTTTTAAATATTCGGCATATTCTGAAGCGGTGAGATGATTATCAATTTCATTCATAATTTCCCAGGCTGTGATTGATGAGCCGTAATGGCCAACAACTGAACGAACATAATTCTTCCAAATATTTATATCTTTTCGGCCCGGGTAAGCAAGCAGACCTAAAGTTTTGATCCCTTTAGCATCTTGAGCACGTTTGGCTGAATCATAAAAATTGTAAGACATTCTTGAAGAATAATGGAATTCATGTCGCGACCAACCTAGGTGCGCTTCAGCGATTTTAGCTGCACCGCTAGTCATTTTTGAGGTGTTAGTGGTGAGACTCGGTAATGCTCCATTGATGCCAAACTGGTCATTAAGATTCGTTGAAGCGTAGACTCGACCGAAATCAGAACTGTTTTCTTGAGATAAAACTGATTGTTCATTCTTGAAGTCTTTAATGGAAATAAAAAATGCAAATACTCCGCCAGTTAGTACTAAAATTAAAATAAGAAAATGAACTAGTTTCATTTGCCTCCTTTATTTTATGATAAGTCAGAAATTGATTAATGTAAAATAAAAGATCTCTATTTGTTATTTTAGGGAAAATATAAGAAAATGTAATTGCAGACAAACTAATTAAGGACCCTAATACTTAGGTCTAAAATAAGGAATAAATTTATGAATGTTTTAGTAACTGGGGGAGCGGGTTATATTGGAACTCATGTGATAAAAAACCTTTTAACTGAGGGTCATCAGGTTATTTGTTATGATAATCTGTCTGGCGGTTTCCAGAAACCGATTGATTTGCTGAAGAAAAATGATAGTCTTAAATTAATTGAGGCAGATCTTGCAGATAAAGAGAAACTTGCAGCAATCTTTTCTGGTTATAGGATTGATACAGTTATTCATTTGGCGGCTAAAATTAATGCGGCCGAGTCTGTTTTAAAGCCGGAAATATATTTTAGAGAAAACTATAATAATAGTATAAACCTAATGGAAGCAATGCTTGACGCTGGCGTTAGTAAAATTGTTTTTGCCTCAACTGCGGCAGTGTACGGTAATCCTAAATATACACCAATTGATGAGAATCATCCTGTTAATCCTATAAACCCATACGGTCAATCAAAACTCGATTTTGAAAGATACTTGGCTGGTTGTAAGAATTTGAAGTATGTAATTTTAAGGTTTTTTAATGTTGGCGGATCTGATTCTGACGGACTAATTGGAAAAAGTCATATCGGTAGTACCGATATTATTGAAGCGGTCATTTCAACTGCTTTAGGCCAGCAGAACGAACTTAAAATTTTTGGGTCTGATTATCCAACGCTTGACGGCACCGCCATTCGTGATATGGTTCATGTTGAGGATATTGCTCAGGCTAATGTCTTAGCATTGCACTATCTAAATAGGTTAGATGTTTCAAGCGAGATTTTTAATCTTGGGTCGGAAAAAGGATTCTCAATCAAAGACATTTTAATTGCAGCCGAAGAGATTATTGGTAAAAAGCTTCCCGTTACCGTTTGTCTGAGACGCGAGGGTGATATTGCGGTAAGTATTGCTTCAAGTACAAAAGCTGAAAAGATTTTAGGCTGGAAAAAAGAATATTCTAACTTGAGAACAATTATTCAGACAGATTGGGAATGGCGCAAGCTCCATCCATTAGGTTACAAGTAGAAGGAGAAGTATGATTAGAACAATTGGTATTGATTTAGGCGGAAGTAAAATCAGAGCTGGCGTAATTGATGAAGAAGGAAGATTAAGCGAGCAGAGTGTAATTTTTACAAAAGCAGATCGCGGTAGAGAAGCAGTTGAGACTAGAATAAGAACCTTGATAGAAGATTTGGAAAACCAAAAAACAAAAGTCATTGGTTTGGCTGTGCCTGGAGTAGTTAGGGTTAAAGAAGAAGTAATTGTTAATTGCCCTAATTTATTGGGCTGGAAGAATATTCCTTTTAAAGAGCTCGAATCTTTGACAAATTTACCTTTAATAATAGAAAACGATGCCAAATGTGCGCTTTACGCTGAAGCGGACTTAGGATCAGCTAAAGGTGTCAAAAGTGTTGTTCTTTTGACTTTGGGTACGGGAATCGGTGGAGCAATTCTTGAGGACGGTCAAATTTTACACGAAGAAAAAAATATCACCGATGAGATTGGTCATACCGTGATTGATCCTACCGGTCCAGTTTGTAATTGTGGGCAAAAAGGGTGTATTGAATCTTTTTGGCGACAAAGGGAAAATCAAAACCATTATATTGCTAGAGGAATAGCTATAATAAATCAAAAATATCAGCCAGAGTTATTTTTATTAGGTGGCGGCTTGGCTCAAAATAATATTGCATCCGTTCAAGAAGAGTTAAAAAAACTTGGTCTTAACATAAAAGTTGAGTTAACAAAATTCGGCGACTGGTCAGGTGTGATTGGATCTGGTAAAATGGCTTTAGATAAATTATATGTTAGATCTTAATACTCCCGTACAATTTTTAAAAGGAGTTGGACCGAAGGCAGCCGTAAAACTGACGAGGTTGGGGATTGAAACGATCCGCGACCTTCTTTTTTATTACCCGCGAAATTATCAGGATTATACGCTTTATCAATCAATTGCAACTTTGCGTTTAAAGGAAGAAGTGATAATCAAAGCGGAAATTGAAAAAATTATGGCTATTAAAACTAAGCGTAAACAAATGAGTTTAGTTGAGGCAACGCTTAAAGATGATTCTGGCGCAATCAGAGCAGTCTGGTTTAATCAGCCTTATCTATTAAGCACTTTAAAGGTTGGCCAAGTCTGGTATTTTTCTGGTAAAGTTTCTTGGGATTTTCAAAAAAAAGAAAAAACTTTTAGTCCAATAAGTTTTGAAGAAAAACCAGTTGTTTTAGCAATTTATCCAGAAACCGAGGGGTTAACAAGCAAATATTTAAGAAAAATTATTAAGCCTCTTATTTTAGAGATCGATAAACTTAATTCCGACTATTTACCCTCAAATATTTTAAAATCAAATAATTTAATTAATTTAAACGAAGCTTTAATAAAAATTCATTTTCCAAATCAAATAAACGATATTTTGCCGGCTAAAAAACGACTAGCTTTTGATGAGCTTTTTCTAATTTCTTTGCGGACTTTATCCACCAAGAGCGAACTTCAAAAAAATGTAGCTCCACCAGTCAAAGTCGATGAAGAGCTTTTGCGTCGATTCTCTAAGAGTCTACCTTTTAAGTTGACTAATGCTCAGCGTAAGGCAGCCTGGGAAATTATTAAAGATTTGGCTCGCCCTATTCCAATGAATCGCCTTTTGGAAGGTGATGTTGGTTCCGGCAAAACCGTAGTGGCATGTTTTGCGGCATTATTGGCAATAAAAAACGGTTATCGGGTTGTATGGCTGGCGCCAACGGAAATTTTGGCGAGCCAGCATTTTATTAATGTTAGTAAATTATTGGCGGATTTTAAAATTAGACTTGGTTTATTGACGGCCAATAGACATGAGTTAAATCATCAAATAACTAGTAAGAAGCAAGATTCACAATTCATTATTGATAGTTCAGATTTGATTATTGGGACGCATGCTTTGATCCAAAAGGGAATTGAGATTCCAAACTTAGGTTTTATTATTATTGATGAGCAGCACCGGTTTGGTGTGAAACAGCGCGCTTATTTACGCAAGCAATCGGTGAACGATGGACGATTAACTGTGCCTCATCTCTTGAGTATGACGGCTACTCCAATTCCCCGTACACTTGCATTGGGTCTCTATGGCGATCTGGATTTATCAATTATCGATGAGATGCCGGCCAATCGCAAGCCAATCGAGACAAAAGTGGTTCAGCCAAAAGACCGTTCGAATGCCTATGAGTTTATCCGAAGTGAAGTTAAAGCTGGTCGTCAGGTTTATGTGGTTTGTCCGCTAATTGAATTAAAAGAAACCAATCATCTTAATCTTTTTGACACCGATCGTAAGGCGGTAATGGATGAGTATACAAAGTTATCAGAAAAAGTTTTTCCTGAATTTAAAGTCGCATTTTTGCATGGCAAGATGAAGCCAAAAGAGAAAAATGAGGTAATGGCAGACTTTACAGCCGGAAAGATCGAGATATTGGTTTCAACTGCGGTCGTGGAAGTAGGTATTGACGTAGCCAACGCGACTGTTATGATGATTGAAAGTGCGGAACGTTTTGGATTGGCTCAACTTCATCAATTCCGCGGCCGAGTTGGGCGCGGTAAATATCAGTCTTATTGTTTTCTTTTAGCTGAGAGCTGGTCTGAAGTGACAGCTAAACGGTTGAGCGCAATGAGTCATTCAAATAACGGGTTTGAGCTAGCGCAGATTGACCTGGAAATCCGCGGCCCAGGTGAGCTTTCCGGGCTTCGACAGTCTGGTTTGGCTGATCTAAAGATTGCTTCGCTAAGCGATATAGCAATGGTAAATTCCGCCCGCCAAGCAGCTGAAGAAATTGTTAAACTAGGATTAGAAAATTACTCAGCCTTAAAAGATAAAATTTTGCAATTTGAAAACGCAAAGCATCTAGAATAATAGTAAAAAGTAAAAAGTATAAAGTAGAAAGTGAAAAGAATGAATATAAAGTATAAAGCTGTAAGGTTAATAGATAAAAACGAATTGCAGATTAATACAATAAAACAAATAAATTTTTATTCTTTATTTTATTACTCTTATTTTAAACTTTTTACTTTGTACTTTATACTTTAAGCTATTTATTATTATGTTTGATAATTTCCTCTACAAATATCGTTTTGCAATCGGCGGCGTGCTAATCGCCATAATTTTGGTTGGCAGCGGCCTAATTTTTTGGGATAAATTTAGCCAAAATAAAGTCAAGCTGGAAAATGCGGAAATTATGGTACTCAGAGAACAAAACGAACTTTTAAGAAAACAACTTTCCCAAAACGCGCAAAAACAAATTGCCGGGGCACAAACACAGGCAATCTCTAGCGCTAGTAATATCAGTAATATTAGTAATAAAATTAATATTAATACTGCCACTGCAGCAGAACTCGATAAATTACCAGGAATTGGTCCAGCGCGTGCCAATGATATTATTAATTACCGCCAAGCCCACAACGGTTTTAAAACAATCGAAGAACTTAAAAACATTAAAGGGATAGGGGATAAGAGTTTCGAGAGCTTGAAGGATTTGGTAACAGTAGGAAACAATTGAAATTGTGTTAACTTTAAGGTATAATCTAATAGTAGTTAATTATTAGAATTATAATGATTTCTTAATACTTTATTCTTAATTCTAAATACTTAATACTATTTATGCCCAGGTGGCGGAATTGGTTTACGCGCATGCCTTAGGAGCATGTACCCGAAAGGGTGTGGAGGTTCGAGTCCTCTCCTGGGCACCAAAAACAGGTCATTGTTATCTAAAATAGATATTAGTGACCTGTTTTTATATTGTCTCACGAACATAAGAAGACTAAACCTTAACGGACCATGGGGTGGGCCGTTGAAATAAGGCTTGTTAAACCAAAAATCCAACCTCGGAGGTTGGATTTTAAGCCATATAAACAACAGGTTTAAAAAGGTTACCATTTGCTAGTATTAGTTACTGTTTGTTAAGTTAGGCAGTCGTCATTGCATAATGATTTTTGACAATAAAAAACCGCATTTATCCAGTTTGATATTTGCGGTTTTACTCATTTCTGATGATTTATTTTGTGAATTGGAAGGTCGAAAGTATTGCTTCAGATAATTTCAAATTATCTGTTTTATTATTGAAGAAATGGATTTCATATCTATAGTTACCATTTTCAAGATAATAACGAACTTCTGTCCCAGAATATGTATTTTGGCTATCAGGAATCATATACCCTCCGCTTATACTTTTGTAAGTGTAGGAAGTGGTAAAAGAATAAGCTTTCAATCCTGCGATGGTTTTTTCGACGATATTTGTAACTTTTTTATTTTCTACTTTATCATCTTTGTTCATCTGCCAGACTTTTTCAACATAACTTTTCAAATCCGAAGGAGCATTGTATTTCTTGTAAAAATCAAGATCTCTAACTTCAACATTGAATAATTGCGAATCCCATAAATTATTCGCGCCGTCGATGCTAAGATCTGATGTTTCTTTAACCGTTGAAACAGGGGCGTTTGCCGACACGATATAATTATTGGGGTATTTTAAGCTATATTTATATTTTGTATTCTCGTATGTTTTCCAATCTGCTGTTTCATTATCTTTTACTTGATTAGTAGTTGATTGAGGTGTCTGGGTTGGTGTTGTGCTTTGATTATCGTTAATTGTGGTTTTGACTTGGTTTTGCACAGTGCTTGTGCCTAGTTTGGAATAAATAATAATTCCCGAAAGGACAATTACAATTACGATTAAGATGCCGATTAACCACTTTAGGTTGGTGTTTGAGTCAGTTTGATTACTCATATTTCTCCTCTGCCGATATTTTACGGCGATTAATTTAACTACTACTATTTTATAACAAACTGGCGCTTAGTACTACAGTTCTTCTTTAATGCGTTAATATTTTGTATGATAGAAGTAATGAATGAAGATTTTGAGAGAATTGAAAAACAGCTAAAAGAAGAGTCTGGTGAAAAGACCAAAAAGCCGATTAAGAAATCCGGTCGGTCTGTTTTTATGATTAAGCGGATTATTGAAGAAAAGGCAAAAGCATTAAAAGGAGAAAAACAGAATGAATAAGGTGGAGGAATTATATTGGCATAATTTAAGCGATAATGATCTTTGGAAAGAGACTGGTTCTTCTGAAAAGGGTTTACTAAATCGCGAAGCAATACGTCGTTTGAAAAAAGATGGTCCAAACGAGTTAGATACTAAGGCAAAAAAGAGTTTATTCTTATCTTTTTTAAGGCAATTTGCCAACCCCTTAATTTACGTTCTAATAATTACGGCAATGGTGACTTATTATTTGGGTCACGCACTTGATACATATGTGATAATATTGGTAGTTACCTTTAACGCGATTTTTGGTTTTTTTCACGAATTGAAGGCGGATCGGGCTATGGAAGCGCTCAAAAAAATGATGGCCTTAAAAACTAAAGTTAAACGCGACGGTATTACTCTTGAATTGCCATCAATTGAATTAGTGCGAGGGGATATTGTTGAACTGGAATCCGGAATGAAGGTTCCGGCCGATTTAAGAATAATCGAAGCCAATAACTTAATGGTTGATGAAGCAATATTAACCGGTGAATCAATTTCACAAGAAAAAATGGTCGCGGTTTTATCTGAAGGCACACTTTTGGGTGAACGGGTTAATATGCTTTTTAGCGGAACTATTATAATTTCCGGCAAGGGTTTGGGGCTAGTGGTGGAAACCGGGTCAAAAACTCAGTTTGGCATAATTACTAAAGAAATTAACCAGACAGAAAAAGTTAAAACGCCATTACAAATAAAGCTTGAATTATTTTCAAAGAGATTATTACTGATAATTTTTATTGCAGTCTCGGCAATATTTGTAGTAGGTCTTTTAAGAAAAATGGATCTTATTACGATGCTTTTAACTGCTTTAAGTATGGCTATTTCTGCGATCCCCGAAGGACTGCCGGCGATTGTGACAATTACATTGGCGACTGGTGCGTTTAAAATGTCTAAAAGAAATGCGATCGTAAGAAAGTTGATGGCAGTGGAGACCTTGGGGTCAATTAACGTAATCGCTTCTGATAAAACCGGTACGTTAACGCATAACCAAATGACTGTTAGAAAAATTTATAATTTTAAGGAAAATAAGACTTATGATGTTTCCGGATCTGGTTATGAACCCAAGGGTGATTGTAGCCCGAGGCAAACACCAAATTTGAAGGAGATGATGTCCTTGGCGCTTTTGTGTTCAGATGCCGAGGTATTTGAAGAAAAGAATGAATGGTATGCGTCTGGCGATCCGACTGAAGCCGCAGTAGCTGTGGCTGCCAATAAAATTGGCCTTCATAAGGAAGATATATTAAAAGAATTTCCACTCTTAGACCAAATTCCTTTTGAGACAGAAAAAGGTTTCGCATCAACGCTTAATAAAGGCAAAAATGGTAAAAATCTATTGATTGTCCAAGGAAAAATTGAAAATATTTTACTAATGACAAAGCTTGAAGCAAAAGAAAAAGAAAAGACCATAAATGTAATGGAGGAATTTGCTAAAGATGCTCTAAGGGTGATTGCGCTGGCTTATAAAGAAATTGATGGCAATAGAGAAGAGATTTTAGAGAGTGATTTTAAAGATCTTGAATTTATAGGTTTTACCGCGATGATTGATCCGCCTCGTAAAGAAGCGATTGGGGCAATTGCAAATTGTAAGTCTTCTGGCATTAGACCAGTTATGATTACCGGTGATTATAGTTTGACCGCCAAAGCAGTGGCTGAAATGTTGGGAATAATTGATCAAGATGGTTTAGTTATTTCTGGTAGCGAGCTTAGTAATATGACAAAACAAGAGTTTGTTAATACTCTTAAAGTTCATTCTGTTTATGCTAGAATTTCTCCGGAACAGAAATTAAAGATAGTTGAAGGTTTGCAAGACCAGGGTAATATAGTGGCGGTGACTGGCGATGGCATTAATGATGCACCGGCGTTAAAAAAATCAGATGTTGGCGTGGCTATGGGTGAGGGTGGCACGGATGCTTCAAGAGAAACGGCCGATTTAGTCTTGGTTGATAATAATTTTGCCACCATCGTAGCGGCAATCGAAGAGGGAAGGACTGTTTTCCAGAATATCAAAAGAGCAATTACATACCTGCTTTCAACAAGTTTCGGGGAGCTTCTAATAATTTTTACTGCTATGCTTGCTTTTCCTCATCCTTTTAATTTGCCCTTAATTCCCGTCCAAATTTTATGGTTAAATTTAGTGACAGATGGGAGTGTCGGTTGGTCTTTGGCTCTAGAGCCGACTCATAAAGGCGTGATAAACTATCGGCCAAGATCGATTAAAGAGAATATAATGGACAAGATTGTATTTACAAATATAATTGTTGTTTCCTTGGTAATGCTTGCAGTGACTTTTGTAATCTATTGGAATGAAATTCAGTTAGGTTCAACAATTGAAAGAGCGCGTACAATGGCTTTTGTCACAATGAGCGTTTTGCAAATTTTTAATGTTTTAAATTGTCGGTCATTAAGAGAGTCAATTTTTAGTTTTTCCTTTTTTTCCAATAAGTATATTTTGATAGGAATGCTTCTTTCATTTCTTTTAACCTACGCTACCGTTTCAGTGCCAATCATGCGTGTTCTTTTTAAAACAGTACCGTTAGATTTGTCGGATTGGTTGAAAATTATCTCTGGATCTGCTTTAATTCTAGTAGTAGTAGAAATTGAGAAGTGGTATGGGCGGCAAAAAGATGTCAAAAACTAAAACAGAAAAACCAAAAGTGGTGGCAATTGTTGGCGCAACTGGTTCGGGAAAAACTTCCTGGGCAAAAATTATTGCGCAGAATTTTAATGGGCAGGTTATTTCTGTTGATTCTCGGCAAATTTACCACGGTCTTGATATTGGTACAGCTAAAGACAAAACATTTCCTCAGGCGCTTATTGATATTGTTGAACCATCGCAAGTTTTTACTTTAAGTGATTACCAAAAGATAGCCTACGAGACCATAAAACAAATATTAAAAGAAGATAAACTTCCAATTCTGGCTGGTGGTACAGGACTATATTTGGATGCGGTAGTTTACGGCTACAAAATTCCAGATCTTAGGGAAGAAAGCATAAAACTAAGGCAAGAGTTGGAAAAGATGACCGATGCCGATCTTTATCAGAAGCTTATTCAGACTGATCCAGATTCAGCTTGCCAAATTGATCCTCGCAATAAGCGTCGAGTTATTAGGGCGCTTGAAGTTTCAATTCTTTCAGACCAACCTTTTAGTGAACTTAAAACAAAGAAAAAAACCGATTTTAAAACAATTATTATTGGAATTGATATTCCTCGAGAGACTTTATACGCAAAAGTAGATGCCCGGGTTGACCAAATGATTAAAGAAGGTTTGGTTGAAGAAGTACGAGCTCTAATTAAAAAATATCCAACTGATCTTCCAGCCCTAAATACGATTGGATATAAAGAGATAATTTCCTATTTACAGGGTTTTCTGACTTTAAAAGAAGCGGTTGAGAAAATTAAAACCAACACTCATTCTTACATTCGTCGCCAAGATACTTGGTTTAGACGAAATAAAGATATTAAATGGGTAAAAACTGTTGAAGAAGCCGAAAAATTAATAAGAAAGTTTATAAAGTAGGAGGCGTTTATGCCTTTAGCTAAGGCTTATACGGCGGCAGTACTCGGACTAGAAGCGTTTCCCGTTGAGGTGGAAGCTGATATTTCTAATGGCTTGCCATCCTTCTCAATTGTTGGTTTGCCAGACAAAGCAATTGAAGAGTCAAAGGAACGAGTGCGGGCGGCGATTCGTAACTCTGGCGCCGATTTTCCAACGAAGCGTATTACTGTTAATTTAGCGCCGGCTGATATTAAAAAAGAAGGTCCATCTTATGACTTGGCGATTGCCTTGGCAATTTTGGCAGCTGATGGTCAAATTCCACAAATTGATAAAAAGAATCTTCTTGTTGGCGAACTCGCCCTTAATGGGTCATTACGTCGTATTAATGGGATTTTACCAATCGTAACAGCTTTAAATAAACACTTTGATCAAATTATTCTTCCTGATATTAATAAAGAAGAAGCGAGTTTGGTTAAAAATATGTCAATTATACCAGTTGATAATCTTAAAAATCTTATTTTCTATTTTAAAAAAGAAAAAGAATTGCCTAACTATAGTGGAGCAGTAAAAGTTCAGTCAACCAAAGTTTTTGAGTGCGACATATCGGAGATTAAAGGCCAAGAACAGGCTAAGCGGGCTTTGGAAATTGCGGCTGCCGGCGGACACAATTTGCTTTTTAATGGTCCGCCAGGATCAGGCAAAACTCTTTTGGCTCGAACTATTCCGACAATTTTACCAATGCTTACAGAAGAAGAAATGATCGAGGTTACAAAGATTTATTCAGTAGCAGGTCTTTTGGCTCAAGATAAGCCGATCATTGACGAGCGTCCTTTTCGGGCACCGCATCATACAACTTCCTCAGTTGCTCTGGTTGGCGGCGGTACTTACCCTCGGCCAGGAGAGATCACATTATCACATCGCGGCGTTTTATTTTTAGATGAGTTTCCTGAGTTTCCGCGTTCAGTTCTAGAAGCACTTCGACAACCACTGGAAGATGGAATTATAACTGTTTCACGTGCTCAGGGATCTTTAATTTTTCCAGCAAAATTTATCTTGGTAGCAGCGCAAAATCCTTGTCCTTGCGGCTATTGGGGCGATAAACATAAACACTGTATTTGTAGTCCAACGCAAATTATGCGTTATCAAAAAAGGGTTTCCGGACCACTTCTTGATAGAATTGATCTTCATATTGAAGTGCCGCGTTTAGAATATGAAAAATTAACTGAAGCACAATCTGGAGAAACTTCTCAACAAATTAGAGCGAGGGTAGAAAAAGCTAGGGAAATACAGCTTAAGAGGATGGGCAAAACTAACTCGGAAATGAGTCCAAAGCAAATTAGAGAATATTGCCGCGTTACGCCTGAAGCAAAAGAGATCTTGAAATCGGCGGTTAATAGTCTTCATTTATCAGCTCGTCAATTCACTAGAATTTTAAAAGTCAGCCGGACAATTGCCGATTTGGCTTGTTCGGAGCGGATAGAGCGAGATCATTTAGCTGAAGCGCTTCAATTTCGCGCTAAGGAAAAAGAAATATACTAAGTTTTTTAGTTAATATTGAGAACTCTGAAAATCATTTTTCCGAAATCGGCGAGAATATTATTTTTTTGGTCTAAAACTGCTAGAGCAGTAATGACGCCGGCTATAATAATAACTACGATAATAGTTTTTATTAGATCGTTTTTTATTTGAGTGGTATCGGATAAAGATGATTCATTTTGAGAAACGGCCTTGCTTTTAGTTTGTTCTATTATGTCGTTTTTAGCTGGCTTGGTTTCATTTGTAGAAACATTGTTTGTTTTATTGAGTTCTTGAATAATTTGATTTTTTAATTGTCGTTTAAATTTAGCTTTATTCTTTTTAGACATTTTTCTCCTTTAAGAGTTAATGGTCATAGTTTAAGAAAAATTGGAGGCGTCGCCGGGACTCGCACCCGGGTGCGCGGTTTTGCAGACCGCTGCCTAACTACTCGGCCACAACGCCATATTAATAAGAAATGAGATCTGAGTTTTGAGTTAATATAAATTTATGCTCATTTCTCACATCTCATTTCTCAAATCGAATCTTGGAGCGGGTAACGGGAGTCGAACCCGTATCTCATCCTTGGCAAGGACGTATAATAGCCGCTATACGATACCCGCGTAAATAACTGTTGGTATCGTTTTTCTGGCTAAGTAGTTTTTCCCAGTTAGCTATTGTCATTTCGCTTTGCTCAATGATAATAGCCGCTATACGATACCCGCATTAAATACGTCTATAGATATCACATTCCTAAAACGTACTAAAATATCGAAATGTGAATCTTCTAGAGCGAACATAGTAATGTATTTTTACAATGTGAGCTCTATACATTACAAGTATAAACATTTTTAAACCAAATTTCAAGAGTAGCGTACCAAACTTTACATTGGAAATCAAATAAGTTATACTGGATACTAATGAACGACATATTAAACGCAATTCAAATTACCATCGCAGTTCTACTGGTAACAAGCATTTTGCTTCAACAGCGCGGTTCATCACTTGGCGGGGCATTTGGTGGTGACGGCAATGTTTATAGATCCCGCCGTGGAGCAGAAAAATTTTTGTTTTGGTCAACAATTGTTTTAAGTCTAACCTTTGTTTTACTTGCTGTGGTTAATTTGATTGTAAAGTAGCTTTAAACAAGGTTAATTATTATATGAATATACTTAAAATGGGGGATTTCATTGATAGAGTTAAAAAGACTTTTAATCGGGAAACTGTTGGATCGCTAAAATATATCAACCGTGCTCTTTCTAAGACTGAAAAGACAATTTTAGTTGTCTCTATTTTTGTTTTGGTTGGGGTGGGAATTTATATTTGGCGTGATAGTTGGTTGAAAAACACTCATGAAGTTGCTAACTTTGGCGGCACTTTTAGTGAAGGTATTGTAGGAGAACCAAAAGATTTGGAAAAACATATTACAAGGCTTACGAATATTGGTTTAACGCGTGCTGAAGAAAATGGTAGTATTAGCGGAGATTTGGCAGAGAGTTGGGAAATTATCGATGATGGCAAAACATATAAGTTTAAGCTTAGAAAAGGATTCAACTCCGAAGATCTAAAGAGTCAGATTGAGGCTAAAAATATTTGGCCGAATATTGAAATTGAGGCAACCGATTCTTCGCTTTTGGTTTTTAAATTTAAACAGCCTTTTAGTCCTTTTCTTTACGCTACGACTGAGGCTATCTTTCCTTATGGACCATATAAAGTAATTAAACAAGAAAAAACAAAGGTAATCCTTGAAGCACAAGATGATTATTGGCGCGGCAAGGCCCATATTGAGAAGATAATTGTGCATCTTTATGCAAATAATGACGATTTGCTAAAAGCTATTAGACATAGAGAAGTGATGGGCTATGTTAAAAAAAGTAAAGACGAGGTACAAGAAAAAAGTTTTCATTCTTATGAAATGAACTTGCCTAGGGAGATGGTTCTTTTCTTTAATCTCTCGAGAGCCGATCTCCAAAAGAATGAACGTAGACAAAATTTGCGTGATGGTAAGCCAATCGATGCAGATTTAAACTGGACATTAGTGACTTCTGATAAAGAAAAAAATGTTAAAAAAGCTGAAGAAATTAAAGAAAAATGGAAGGCTTTAAGAGTAAATCTGATAATTAAGAAATATAATAATGCTACATTACAAAAGGAAATCATTCCTAAAAGAGACTACGACGTCTTGCTGTTTGGTCTTGATTACGGTAGTGATCCGGATCCATATCCTTTCTGGCATTCATCACAAAATAAAGCCGAGGGAATGAACCTTTCTAATTTTTCTAACAAGAAGGCCGATCGACTCTTGGAAGAAGCACGTCAAACTTATGATTTTAAAACAAGGGAAGATAAATATAATCAATTCAGGGAAATTTTGAATTCAGAGGTGCCATATATTTCTCTTGATAAGGATTTACTTTATTATGCGGTTTCCGATAAAGTCCAAGGAATTAAAAAGATTTTTGGTTTCAGTGAAACAGACCGATTTTTAGGTGTTGACGATTGGTTTATCAAGACTAAACGTATTAAAAATTAGTATATAAAAATATCCCCTAAAATTTGTTAAGCAGTATATTAAAATACTGCTTGAGCCCGGATGGCGGAATGGTAGACGCGCTGGCTTCAGGTGCCAGTGTTCGCAAGGACATGGAGGTTCGAATCCTCTTTCGGGCACCAAATTTTAGGGGATATTTGTTTACATAAAAAAGTATTTATGATATTTTGACGAAGGGAGCACAAAATTATTTGCTGGTCCCTTTTTTATTGCCAAAATCTGAGAAGGGGTGACAAATGGCGTGTTATCTTTCTCGTGGTGAACTATATCATCAGGATTGGCCGGATTATCCGATTTTATTTCTTGATGGGTCAGCACTCTATATGATTGGCACTCGGGTACAGTATCTAAAAGAGAAGTTTCCACAATACTTTAACGGCAAGATTGATATTGAGTCTCTTTGTAGATGTGGCGGTTATTTGGTGGTTAAAAATCAGAAATTTGGTTCTGGGGAAATAAGCGTTGCTCCAGTTAATGAGGCCGGATACCAGTTTGTTATCAGTATCGACCCAGTATTTAAGGGTGACAAAGAGAGTGTGGCAATTATTAAAGGGATAGTGATGAGTTTATTCTATGATCGTTCTTTCCTTGGTGAAAAGCCAAAACCAATTGGCGATTTCGCTAAACATTGTCCCAAAGATTTTATCTGTCATCTGAATATTCATCCAATGATTAATAGACTTTGCGGAGTTTTTGTAGCAAATCTATACGCAGCCAAGACGCCAAGTCAGGCTAAAGTTGTTTAGAACATCTCATACCTAACGTTTAAGGACGTTGGGTATTTTTAAAAGAATTGATTTTTAGTTGATTTTGCGGTAGAATGAAAATATGCCCAGGTGGCGGAATAGGTATACGCGCTACCTTGAGGTGGTAGTGGTCGCAAGGCCGTGCAGGTTCAACTCCTGTCCTGGGCAGAAAATGTATCAATATAGTGGTTTACTTGCACCCTTATATTTTTTATTGAATGGATGGTTAGCTCAGTTGGTTAGAGCGCCTCATTTACACTGAGGAGGTCATAGGTTCGAGTCCTATACTATCCATTTAATAAAAAATTTCTTATACTCAGTTGGATGGGATTACCGCGCAATCCGCGGAAATTTTCTGCTAAAAATTATAGAGCGCCTCATTTACACTGAGGAGGTCGCCTGTTCGAGTCAGGCAGGGTGCAGGGAGTAAACTTTTAAGAAAAGCCTTTAAGAAATAAAAGGTCTTTTTTTATATAATTTGAACCATATTGAATCGCTCAATGGGTTGAGCGATTCAATAAATTTAAAAAAAACCGCCTTATACTTGGTTAAAGGCGGGATATTGGTAGATGACTTTATTGTCATAAAACGATATGATCGTCAGGCGACCATGGCGGCGTACTTGTGACCTCAACCCATGTTTCGTTGCCGATTGCATGGTGAACTTGACCTGGAAGAATATCAATTTCTTCACCTTCGGCCATAAGCGCCAGATCTTCGCCATCACCAACAAGACGCAAGTGACCAGTTAATATTCTGTAATGTTCTTTTGTATGGCGATGGAGATGAGGTACAGATCGGTCAATCACGGCGATTGCTTTTCCTTTGGTCGGATCAGTCTCGCAAATTATCTCGGTTGGGTGCTCGGGCGGAATCGGTACGATATTGGCGTCCGGGTAATCTTGCCTTAGTTTTGCAAGAACGCGTTCCGTATCCATTACTCGCTCCTTATACGAGAGATTTGATAACCAAAGAATATCATTTAATTGGCTAATAGTCAATATTAAAGATTTAGATGATAACCTTTTAGCAGATCTTTTAGAAATAATCATCAAATCTACCTCCAAATGGGACGACTAATGAAAATAAAACTGTATAATTAATCGGGTGTATTAGTCATTTTGCTATTATAAACAAATGATTTTTTTAGTATAATAAATTTATGAATGAGCTTGAAATTGTTCAAATTCTAAATAATTTTGGCGCCGGTACTTTTCTTGACCGGTTAACTGTTTTAATAAGTAATAATTTCTTTATTACGATTATCTTTTTGTCAATTTTTACTATAATATGTACTTTTGATAAAAAGAATTTTAAAAAGCTTATTATTGGAGTTGTTGTCGCTTTAGCTTTGCACTTATTGATAAGTGAACTACTTTTTAAATATTTGCTTCCTTATTTTGGTATTTTTAGACTGAGGCCATATCTAGCTTACCCTGATCTTATTACGCCATTGGGTACAAATTGGCTTGGTTCTTCTTTTCCTTCTGGACACATGTCAACGATTCTATCAATTTTAACACCAATAGTTTTTTATTACCGGAAATTCTGGCTACCGACAGTTATTTTTGCACTTTTTATGGCTTTTGCCCGAATCCATAACGGCATGCATTACCCAACCGATGTTCTTGGTGGCGCGGTTTTGGGCAGCCTTTATGGGTTACTAGCAATTTATCTTTCAAAAAAGTATTTTTTAAAAAAGCCTAAGTCTTGATTTACCGAGCTAATTCTGGTAAGATAAAAGTGAACTAAATATCAGCCTCCTAATAAAAATAGTGATTAGTGAATAGTGATTAGTTTTTGGTTTGATAATCAATTACTAATTTCTAAAGCCTATCAACTAACAACTAATATTTGCCTGGTTAGCTCAGTGGTAGAGCACATGACTGAAAATCATGGTGTCCGCAGTTCGATCCTGCGACCAGGCACAAGAAGTATTTAAAATAAATTGAAAGGCGGAAAAGATGTCTTTTTTTGATCAAATTGATTTTAAAAAAATCCTCGATCTTAACTGGATATTTGAAAAAACACCTGATGCACAAGGCTTATATGTTTATCTTTCTGTCCTTTTTAGTTTATTTTTAGTTGCCGCTCTAATTTTATGGCGTAGAGCTACTAAAACTAGAGGCACTGTAAGAGAGAAGCTTTATGGTCAGTTTTTTAAGTTATTTATGACCACGGGCTTAATTGGCTTGGCTTTAATCTTTTTAAGATTTGAAGGTATTGCTTATCTTGGTAGCCGTTTAATTATGTTTATTCTTCTTGGTATTTCTCTTATCTGGGCTCTAATGATTACCTATTATGGTTTTTTCATTTTACCCAAAGAAGTTAAAGAATTAGCTAAGAAAGAAGAATTCGAAAAATATTTACCCAGTCAAATAAAAGATATGGTAAAAGATCAAAAATCCAAATAGTCTGAAAACCTCAACCTAGAAATTGAGGCAAGGAGGAATTGAAAGGAATTGAAAGATGAGTAAAGAACCGCAAAACATGAAAGAGTTGGTCGCGGCGTATGGTAATTTGTTGGTGCCAATCAAAGAAAGCGATATTTTGGAAGTTAAGGTGACTGATATTTCCAAAAATAAAATTAATGTCGATGTCGCCGGATTTTGCAATGGTTTTATCCCGGAAAGAGAATTTTCTCCTGATGCTGGTGAGCTAAAAGTCGGCGATAAAGTTTTAGCCTATATTATTACCCTCGAAAACAGAGAGGGAAATTGTATTTTATCACTACGACGGGCTGATAAAGAAAAAGTTTCCAAAATCTTGGAAGAGAAATTCACCAATGGTGACGTGTTAACGGTGAAGTGTACTGATGCTAACCGTGGTGGCCTCTTGTGTATTTTTGGTGATTACGAGGGCTTTTTACCAGTTTCACAGCTATCAAGCTCACATTATCCAAAGGTTTCTTCTGGCGATAAGGAAGAGATTTTAACTAAGCTTCGCCAATTTGTTGGCCACAATTTTCAGGTTAAAATTCTTTCTTTTGAACCAGCTGCTAATAAATTAATTTTTTCCGAAAAAGCCGCCGGGGACGTTGTTCAACAAGAAAAGATTAAGAAATACAAAGTCGGCGATAAGGTAGAAGGAACTGTTACGGGCGTTGTAAAATTCGGACTTTTCATTAATATTGGCGATGTTGAAGGCTTAGTCCATATTAGCGAAGTTTCTTGGGATCATGTTGATAATTTGGAAAATCTATATAAAGTTGGTGATAAAGTTGAGGCTCAGGTCACTTCGATCGAGAACAACCGAATTTCTCTGTCAATCAAACGCTTAATTGAAGATCCATGGATTAAGTCAGTCGAAAAATATAAGATTGGCGATACCATCAAGGGTGAAGTTACTAGAATTACCCCTTTTGGCGCGTTTGTTGTTTTTGATGGAATTGATGGTTTGGTTCATATCTCTGAACTAGGTGATAAGATCAACAATCCTTCTGATGTTGTTGAAGTTGGTAAGAAATATGATTTTAAAATAATGTCGATTGAACCAGAACTTCATAAATTAAATCTTTCCTTAAAAGAAGTTAAGGAGAGTAAATAATGATTATCACATGGGAGGGTGGACAAGATTTTAACCTTAAGACAAAAAATATAAATGTTTTATTGGGCGAAAAAATTAAATTAGGTGAATTAGAAATTACCGGTCCGGGTGAATATGAAGTTGGTGGTGTTCAGCTTGAACATTTTGATGGGATTGTGGTGACTTATGCTGAAGGAATTGCAGTTGGACATATCAAAAGAGCAGCTCAATTTAATCAGGAAGAGCTTGAAAAGTTGTCTGCAATCGACGTATTACTTATTGGCGTGGGTGGTGGAGATTTTACGGAAAATAAAGCTGCTACAGAGGCTATTACGCAAATTGACCCAAGCATTGTAATTCCAATGCATGGCGGCAATATTGAAGAATTTGTTAAGACTGAGGCGGCAACTCAGCTGGAAAAAGAAGATTTTAAAATCTCTAAAGCCGAATTGCCTCAGGATGAAAGACAAGTTATTGTTTTGACTCCAAAACAATAGTTGACTGAAACGGATGAGGTCTGTGATGCTCGCCGATAAAATTATTGCAAAAATTTGTAATCAAGAAAAAATCTTATTAATTTCTCATGAAAACCCCGATGGCGATACCCTCGCGGCAACCTCGGCGGTTTTTATGTTATTGGAGAGAATAGGTAAAACTGTCCATATGGTGTGTAAGGACCAAGTTCCACGACCTTTTTTATTTTTGCCGGAAATGGATCGCATTAAAAAAGATTTGTTTTTTGGTGATTACGATTTAATCTTAACAATTGATTGCGGCGACTTACGGCGAACTGGTTTTGCTGAACGTCTGAAAGATTTTGCTAAGAAGAAAAAAGTAATTATTAACATCGATCATCATCCGAAAAACGATTTGCATAAGATTGCGACTCATAACTTGGTTGACTATAATGCGTCTTCTGCCTCAGAAATAATTTGGTCATTATTCAAGTATTGGCGGGTTGAGATTGATAAAAATATTGCCACAGCCCTTCTTACTGGTCTATATACAGATACGGGCGGGTTTAAGCATTCTAATACAACCACGCAAACGCTTAATATAGCTGGTGAGTTATTGAGATTGGGTGCTAGAATTAAGCTTATCACTAAAAATGTTAGCCTTAATAAAACCATACCGGCAATGCGTCTTTTAGGAGTGGCTCTTTCAAGAGTTAGATGTAATGATGAGCTTAAAGTTGTTTCTTCTATTATTACCCGTCAAGACCTTGAAACTTGTAAAGCAACAGATGATGATATCGCTGGGGTAGTAAATCTGATTAATACTATTCCCGATTCCAAGGCAGTTGTTTTATTCTATGAAACATCCGATGGTAAAATTCGTGCCTCAATTCGTACTGAGGATGAAAAAGTGGATATTTCTCGTTTGGCAGCGGTTTTTGGCGGCGGCGGGCATCGTAAGGCGGCTGGTTTTACCCTAGATGGTTTTTTCCAATTAGATCAATCTAGTTGGCGCATTGAATTATACTAAGGTTTGAGGTATAATAAAAATGAAAAGAGGGTTTATAATTTTCAACTTTATACTAAACCTTTGATACCTGAAATTTTACTTGTGCCCGGGTGGCGGAATGGTAGACGCACAACACTTAAAATGTTGCGGCCCAAAAGGCCATGCGAGTTCGACTCTCGCTCTGGGCAAGAAATTTATAAAAAAGCACCATGAGGTGTTTTTTTGTTTGCCTAAAGCTTCAATTTTAAGAATTTTTATGATATAATAGCTTTTCGGAAGTCTGTACTAAATTTTAATGGGAGGAGGTGAATTAAAATGACGAGATTAAATTGGCTAGATTGGACTGCCATAATCCTTTTGATTGTTGGCGGCTTAAACTGGGGTCTTGTTGGTCTATTCGGCTTTGACTTAGTCAGAGCGATTTTTGGCGATATGACAGCTTTAACCAGATTAATATATATTTTAGTTGGTTTGTCGGCACTCTATATTGCCGTAATTTCTCCTAGTCTTAATAAAGAGTAATTAGGAAAAAGTTTTGATCTTTTTGTCGGATAGGCGGAAAGTTTAATCTTTTCGCCTATTCTTGAGATTATTTTAATTTCTTGCTAAAATAAAATTAAGATGATTAAAAACAAACTTAAACTATTTATTTTATTAACCACATTACTTTTATTGGTAATTGCATTTTTTGCGTATTTCCCTAGATTTTGGGCGGAATCAAATTATCCGCTCGAGTACAAAGATTCGATTCGTAAATACGCGACAGAATTTAATGTTGATCCGAATTTTGTGGCGGCGGTAATCTATACTGAAAGTCGTTTCCATCCAGACTCAAATTCTGGCGCCGGAGCAAGGGGTTTAATGCAGATTATGCCAGCAACCGGTGCTGGCTTAGCGCAAAGATTAGGTTTGCAATTTAGTCCGGATATGCTTTTTGATCCAGACTACAGTATTCATCTTGGCACAAAATATTTGCGCGAACAGCTAGATAATTATGATGGCGATATTGATTTGGTTTTAGCCTCTTATAATGCCGGCGGCGGTAGAGCAACGGCTTGGAAATTGTATGGGGAAGCTTTACCAAAGGAAACAATCGGTTTTATTGCCAAAGTCAAAAATACAAAATCAATGTATGATCAAATTTACGGTCAATGGTACAATGAGATGGAAGTTAGAAAACCTAATCCCTTTTATGTTGGAATAACTAATATCGACTCGTTTGTAAAAGGTTTATTTACAGGACAAAGATGAATTCAAAAGAGCTTCGCCAAAAATTCTTAGCGTATTTTAATAAAAAGGGGCACCAAGTGCTCCCTTCTGCTTCTTTGGTTCCCGCAGAGGTTGACCCATCGGTCTTGTTTAATACGGCAGGAATGCAGCAGTTTAAGCGTTTTTATCTAGAGCCAAACGAATCGCCTTCGTCTAGGATTACCACTATTCAAAAATGTATTCGGACAGGGGATATTGAAGAAGTGGGTGATGACACTCACTTGACCTTTTTTGAAATGCTAGGGAATTTTAGTTTTGGCTATCCTGAAAAAGAGGGTTCTTACTTTAAGGAAGAAGCAATTAAATTTGCTTGGGAGTTTTTAACAAAGGAATTAGGCTTTAGTCAAGACCGAATTTATGCGACTTATTTTGAAGGCAATGATTTGGTGTCGAAGGATCAAGAGTCGCTAGAAATTCTTAAAAAAATCGAAGGCTTAAAAGAAATTAAACCGCAAGGCTTTGATGATAACTTTTGGTCGCTTGGCACAGAAAATTCTCCAGGAGGGCCGACCGTTGAATTTTATATTGATGGTGTCGAAGTCTGGAATTTGGTTTTTAATGAATATATTTATCAAGGTGGAAAATATAAATCCGCTCAATTTAAAGGTGTGGACACAGGGATGGGTTTTGAACGTTTACTCTGCAAACTAACTGGCCTGAAGAATGTTTATCAGACTGATCTTTTTGAATTGCCTTATAAAAAATTGCACGAATTATTAAAAACAGAAGATTCTATTAGTGAGAGAATAATTTTAGATCACCTTAAGGCTGCTGTATTTATTATTAATGATGGAATAATGCCTTCTAATAAAGCCCAAGGTTACATTGTTCGTCGTCTAATTCGTCGAGCGATTGTTAAAGCACAGCAAATTGGTATTACTGAAAACTTCACTACGAAAATTGCTGAGGAAGTCTTTAAGACTTATGAAGGCGTTTATGATTTTGACCGCAACAGTATTCTAGTAGAATTAGATAAAGAAGAGACGAAGTTTAGAAAGACTCTTCAAGAAGGTTTAAAACTTTTGGCAAATCAAAAAGAAATCACCGGTAAAACGTTATTTGATTTATATCAGTCTTATGGTTTACCGTTAGAAATTGCGCTTGAAGAAGCGAAAAGACAAGGTTTTGAAGTCAACGATCAAATAATTGATCAATATAATAATTTAATTAAGGACCATCAGGAACAATCTCGTACTGCTTCGGCGGGAATGTTTAAGGGTGGTTTAGCTGATGCGGGCGAAGAAACTACTAAACTTCATACAGCGGCGCATTTGATGCTTGCAGCTCTTCGAAAAGTTTTGGGACCTGATGTTTATCAAAAGGGATCAAATATTACACCTGAACGGCTAAGATTTGATTTTTCATATCCGGAAAAAATGACCGACGCGCAAGTTAAAGAAGTCGAAGATATTGTAAATGAGCAAATTGCCAAAGATTTACCTGTTAATATGGAAGAAATGAAGGTTGAAGATGCTAAAACTTGTGGCGCAATGGGTGTATTTGATTCTAAATATGGTGAAAAGGTTAAGGTTTATACTATTGGCCCTTCGACTCCTGATAGTCGCTCAGGGTCTCGAGACTTCGTCTCTCGAGAGATCTGCGGCGGTCCTCATGTTGCTCATACTGGAGAATTAGGGCGTTTTAAGATAGTTAAAGAAGAGTCCTCTTCATCTGGTGTTCGTCGCATTAAAGCGATTTTAGAATAGCTTGAATTTTGACCTAAAATTTGATTAATAACTAGTAATGCAAAAAGTGCTCATACCTTATAGAACCTGTTAAAACGGTTCTTTCTTGTGATTTTAGCCATTTTATCCTATAATTCAGTTATAACTGGTTGGGCAATCGTTCAACTGGTAGTTATTTAACGCCATTTGGCGGAAAGCAGGCTAAAATGTCTTTGCCACTCAGTATGGAAGCTCCTTCTGGAAGAATTCTCATGAGAGAAGATCTGGAATTAATCCAAGAAATGTATCATTGTGGTTTTGTTCGTTATCTTGACAAACCGGTTATTCTTAGTTCTGGTAAAGAATCATTTTTCTATATTGGAGGTAGAGAGGATCTTACTGATAATCCCAGATTTTCTTGGCTTGTAGGCAGAAAAGTAGCCCAAACTATTTGTTGTTCATATCATCAATTAAGCTCGCGTAGGCCAGTATGCGCTATTGGTATACCGACTGCCGGAACAAGTATTGCCATGGCAGCATCTCTGGTTTCATTTGGTGAACATAGTAGAACTGGCTATGGTCCGATTAGTTATCGAATTATGCGTGAAAAGAAAAAGTATTATGGCAGTGGAGTTAATCATTGGGTAAACGGTCAGTATGATCCAAAATATATTTATTGGTTTATTGATAACGTAGTAACTGATGGCGAAACTAAGAGAGTCCATTTTGATCAGCTAGCTGAAGATAATTATCTTCCATGTATTAATCCCTGGCTAATTTTTGTAGATCGCCAACAAGGTGGGATTCAGGCTATGCGTAATATGGGGATTGAATTAATTGAGATTGTTTATTATTTTTTAGATATCAATTTCGCCATTGGAGGAATGGGTTTAGTTACTAGAGAAAAAGCACTCAGGGCTACTAGTGAAGCTATGCAAGAATAATTATTGTAATAGATAACAATAGGGCAACTTTATAAGTGCCCTTTTTAATAATCCGTATTTTTAGCTTGTTGTGCTATATTTTTCGCCAGAAAAATTCCGCGCACAAAGAAGTTGTGCTATATTTTTCGCCAGAAAAATTCCGCGCACAAAGAAGTTGTGCTATATTTTTC